>Ga0207671_10000124_pt1 | contig 119380 bp, 89 predicted proteins | sample KBSC24metaG_FD_184352 | JGI IMG/M metagenome (GOLD analysis project Ga0207671, IMG submission 184352) | Corn rhizosphere microbial communities from Kellogg Biological Station, Michigan, USA - KBS C2-4 metaG (SPAdes) (version 2) | ecosystem: Host-associated > Plants > Roots > Rhizosphere > Soil...
TTATTCATTTGGTTGCGACTCAGATCGTCACTGGACGCCTGAGCCGGCGCGATCAGCAACGGGCCGAAATCTCCTCCCCGCCTCTCCCCTGGACCGTGAAAGTTACTCCTTTGGGCCTATGGTCGGATACCGGATACGCTTCCGGACGAGCTTCGTGGACAGCTGTAACCACCATCACCGATACTCAAAGCCTCATTACGTTCATGCGCAAAGGCGCCGGACCGATCATAGTCCCGCGCAATGCATTTTCGTCTGACGAATATGCCGAACAGTTTCTCCGGAACGCAAGGCAATATCATGCCGAAGGGCAGAACCTGCCTGCGCCATCGCTGGCCGAAACGGGCGCTCCCGCTGGAATAACCGTACAGCCCAACGGTCAGGATATCCGGCAACTGCACCGCTGGTGGACACGCACTGGCGGGCGCACCGCGCTGATCCGTGAGCGTCTGCTCATCATTCCATTCGCAATCGCAGCGCTGGCCCTGGCCGCTTATGTAGCGCCACTCCCTGATTTCAGCAACCAGATTTGGACCGACGACTTAACGTGGCCGATCGCCGTAGTCGTGCTGTTGACTGTGTGCATTAAGGAGTGGCGCGGCGATGCAATGCTGACGGTCCTGCGAAGCAGTCCTGGCGCGAAGGTTGCATTCACTGCCGGCCTTACTCCGGAAGGAATTGCGATGGCCACGCAATTCGGCATATCCGTGTACAGGTGGGAGCGTATTCAACGCCTTGACGCCACCGGCGATGCCATTCACGTCCTCTTTCCAAGCAATTTCGTGCTGCGTATCCCGTGGCGCGCGTTCGATGCCCCGGGCTCGGCGGAAAGCTTCCTCGCATACGCATACGCCCACTGGCCCGGCGCAACCGGCCTTCCTCCGGGCACACCGGCATCCGCGACCTGGCCCCCAGGACCTCGCTAGCAGCCAGTAAAAGGCTATTCATGTTACAATAATGATGGAATGCGGCCGGAACCAGCCGGCCGCAGGAGTCGTCATTCATGGTAACTTTGGATACGCTGCCCGCAAAGCATCTCGACTATACTCTGACCCGCTTCGACCGCATTCGAGCAAACTTCACCCTCTTGTGGCTCAGCCGCGTGTGGCGCGCCATCTTCGGTTCGGCCCTGGGCTGGATCGGCGCTTGCACGGCCACAGCCGCATTCATCGCCTGGCGTTTGTACGCCCAGTTCGGCCCGTCGATCTGGTCGCGCATCTCGCATGAATCGCAAATGCGAATGCTGGCCCGGTACGTAACCGTAACTTTCTCCATGCCCCTGCTCATTCTCCTGGCGGCTGTTATCACTGCCGTCGTTGTTGGAATGGCAGCCGCGCCGCGCCCCGGCGAGCGCAGTGTAGATGTCTCCGGCCGTGGAATTCTTATGACGTTCGGCAGCAGAACTATCACCATCCCATGGGCATCATTCACGGATGTCCGCTGGGCCGGATGGGGATTGGCGCTCAGAATCGGCCCGGAGAATGTGGTCCTGATACCCGCGCGGGCATTCCCAAACCGCGCAGAAGCCGTTCGCTACTGTACCGGCGTCCGCGAGCAGTGGTCACGTGAACGTCACAAAACGGATGCGCATGACGTCTTCTCAGTGAGCTTCTTTCTCTCACCCACCGATGCCCATCAGTCCGGCCGTTCTTATCTCGGCTTGACTGGAAACATGCGCAGATGGGCTGCCTTTACCGCGCTCGGCCTGGTGATGATTACCGTTGCCTCAGCCACATGGACGATCACGACGGCCCATCCGGCCGGTCCCCTCGTCACATTCGCCCTCGCCGGAATTACAGGCCTCTTCGCGATGCGGCAAGATCCAAGCTACAGACTTTCCGAGCGGCTGCGAGCGCCGCAAGGCGATTTCTGCCCGATGACCGTTCGTATGGATAAAACAGGTGTTGTAGAAACCGCCGCAATGGGAGAGCGCCGCTTCGGCTGGGATGCCGTTACCGATGTAATAGAGGGAAAAAGCCTGATTGTGCTGCGCACCGGGCCCGAGGACGGAATCGTTATTCCGCGTAAATCATTTGCAACGCCACGGGCAGCGGACACATTCCTGCGAACAGCACAGGCATATCATGGCGCGGGCGCGGACGGCGAAGAAGCAGTATGGCCGCCCGTTCCGAAAACGGTGTGAGCAGTCACAATAAAGATAACCATGAACGAAATCGATAGCGCTCCGATCGCATACCGGGCAAATCGCGGCGACTGGGGCCGGCTGCGGCTATATGCGGTAACAAACAGACGCCCCTGGCTGAAAATTTACTTCATCGTCCTCTGGCTCGCCGCCACTGTGCCTGCATTGCTGACTATCACAACAATGTACCGATACTACGTGCGTTATGGTCCTCACGTATTTGCCCGAATCCCACAACACACCATGGCCGCCTGGCTAATGTTCGCGATTGTCTTCCCGGCATTCGTCCTGTTTCTTCACCTCTTTGTGCCGTTGATGGCGCGTACAGCCAATGCAAGAGAGCCGGCAGAACGCGCCGTTTCCGTTGCCCAGTCCGGCGTTACGCATCGCGCAGGCGGAATCGATGTAACCACATCCTGGAGATCGATCCAGGATGTGCGCTTTGACCGCGGCGCAACTTACTTCTTTACAGGCAAGTTCAATGCGATCGTAATTCCGGCGCGCGCATTTGCGGGAAAGAAGATAGCTCGCGCGTTCAGCGATTCTGCAGCGGCACTATGGCAAGTCGCACGCAATAGCTACGCCGATATCTTCGCGCAGCCTTTTCAAGTCGCATACATGTGCGAACAGGCCGATTTGCTGGAACTTTGTCTGAAGGTGCGCAAGGATTACCGCCTGACCAATCCGGCCGGCCTGTTATCGATATTATGCTTGTTGGGTTTCTTTGCGTGCTATATCTTAATGATTAATATACGCATAGTTGGCCTAGGGTTTCAGGGGTTCCTCACGATCTGTTGCGCGCTCGTCATCCTCGTAACGATTGGCTTTTTCGTCGACCCGATTACGAGACTCTTGCGAAAAAGCAGAAAGACTCCCGGCGCGCTGGATCCCATGGAAGTTGTCATTAACGAAGCCGGGGTGCTTCACCGCTCGGCAGCCGGAGAGAAATTTCGTCCCTGGAGGGAGATCACCAGGATCGCCGCAAGCCGCAATCTCATTGCTTTTGAGTGTGATTGGGGCGAGGCGATCGCCATCCCAAAGCGCGCGTTTCCCGCGCCTCAGGCGGCAGAGTACTTCGAGTATGCCGCAAGAGCTTACAAAGACATGCGCATTCCGGAGCCGGTAGGCACATCATGGCCGCCCGTCCCAATAACGGGAATCTAGAAACATGACAGCAGAAGCAGACGCCAATTCAACAGAAATAATATTTGACCTGACAAAAGGCGACGAAATGCGCCTTCATCTGTATGTCCAGCCACGGCGAATTCGACTTTTGCTGTCGTCGGTGCCATGGGTGCTAATCGCCGTGCCGGCGGTGCTGCTTGTGGCTATAGTTCACTTATTCTATTTCGGTATTGGGAAAAGGCTTACACCCAAACAACGGCAGCAAACTTTCCACCAATTTGGTCCCCCACTTCTGGTACCTTTTGTGGCACTTCCCCTGGAAGCCGCGTTCATATTTGGCCACCAACGTAAAAGACGGCGCAACTCAAAGCCTGTGGACAATCCGCATCGCTCTATTGCATTGGGACTGGGAGGCATCAATTATGCAACCGATCAAGGATCAATTTACCTGCCCTGGTCTGCGCTGAAGAAAACACATCACATTCAAAGAGATGTGTTCCTTGTGTACGCGTCACAGGCAGGAATGCGCTTACCCGCCATTATTGTCCCAAGTAGAGCATTTCCGGACGATGATAAAGCTGCAATCTTCACCGCCCACTGCGAGGAAATGAGGCTTCATCATATCGGCGTTAAAGGCACCGCCTCGAATTCGATCGCCTTTCTCGGGAATGGCGTGGAGCGCTATTGGGCTCTCGCAATGCGAGAGCAGCAGGTATTTAAAGGGCTGATTTTATCACCGTTGGACATCTTCGGCAAGGTGGCGGCAGCCGGAATTCTGCTATTCGGCGTTTCGCCGTTTTCGGCGCTCCAGGTTCATCAGGCGACGTTTTGCACCTGATCGCGATTGCTATTACCATCGCAATTACCGTACTTCGCCAGCGATACATAGATCGCACAGGACCATGCATTGCTTCTGGAGCCTCTTCCGCATCGTCTCTCGAACCGAAGGAAGTCTCCCTCTCTCCTGCCGGCGTATCCCGCAAAACCTTGAAGGGCAGCGATGTCATCGACTGGGCATCGTTCTCCGAAATCGTTGCCGATAAACATGCCTTATACTTTCTCAGCCGTCAGGTAGATACCCTGGTGATACCGCTTTACGCCTTTTCGACACCAGAGGCGGCATCACGGTTTCAAGAGATTGCCCGTGACTATCTGGCAGGCAGCCCCCCGGAGCCTGATCAGCCGATCTGGCCGCCGGCTCCCAGAAACTGAACGTCAACGCCCGCTATCTCTCCGCGCCTTATGCGTCAGATCACGCAGGAATTCACGCAACAATATTCTAAGAGCGGGGTCTCAACAATTGTTAGGAGAGCAATAAAACAAAATGTAGTCGCATGGAACAATGTCCGCAATCTTTCCGGCGACGAGCGTCTCATCTGCTTCGAAACTTCGGATGACCTGATCATAATTCCCCGAACGGCCTTCCTTGACCTAAAACATGCAGACGAGTTTCTTCGCGCAGCAAAAACGTATAAGGGTGGAGGAACGCCAAAGTTCGGCGGCATGCAGGCAGTATGGCCTCCGCCGCCAAGCCAGGCAGTTCCAAAATAAGACGCTCCGAAACCGTGGCGGCGTCCTCTCGTTTTACATTGGGAGCAGCATCATGACCATAACGAAAACCAAAAATCTCACTATGGAGATGCCTGAGCCCACTCTGCCAGCGAAAACGACGGCGTTCCCCATTTCCATCGCCTATGAGCAGACCGGCGCGGATGTTGTGTATGCCTATTATCACGGGTGGGGGCCGTCCTACCTTCGATCGCGTGACGGTAAAAACGCGCTCGCGATCGTTCTCGCGCCGACAGTTATCAGCGCCGTGCCGGCACTGCTCTTTGGCGCTCCCATCAGCCTTTTACTCTTTCCGGCGATGATTACAATCGCTCTTGGAATCATCGTCGGGCTGCACACCATTTCACCGGCTTTCCCGATCAGCGTAGCGCACCGCCGGCATCCGCTCAAACAGCCACTCACCGTTATGATCGGCTCCCCGGGAGTGGCAGTGCGCGGCGGCGACACAGTAAAAGTCGTTATGTGGAACGCTGTCCGTAAGCTAACCGGAGATAAGCGCTTTATCTATATCGACATGCACGACGATCTCATCCTGATTCCAAGGTCGATCTTTTTCGACCAGAAACACTCAGGCGAGTTTCTCGCAGCAGCCCAAGCATACCAGCGCGGCGAGATACCGGACCTTGAGAACATTCCCGCAGCGTGGCCGCCTGCGCCTGAAACAGACAAAGAACATGGCCAATAATGCAACGGAAATAACAGCCTCCTGGGAGCCGGAAGCAGCAGACCGCAAACACCTCAGAATGCACTTGATTCTCCGGCGGCTGCGACTGTTCTTCACGCCTCCTCAAGTCTCGTCGGTCGGTATGGCGTATCTGCTATCAATCATAGCAAGCCATATTCCGCTCTTGAAAATGATACCGGCATGGGAGTGGATGGTCGGCTGGCCAGTGTTGGTGATTCTCGCCTATGTGATATCAAGCCTGCGCGTGATGCAGCGGTCGATCGCAAGCCAATCCTGGCCACAATCGATTACCATCATCGAAGACCGATTGATCGTTGAGTATCCCGGCACTGAGCCGGAATACTATCGGCTGGCTCAGCTAACTGTCCAACGCCACCCTGAAGGCATCTACATCGATCAGGACAGCATATCGAGACTCATACCATCACGCGCATTCAAGAACGGTGAAGATGCTGAGAACTTTGAATACATCTTCCATCGCAGCAGAGGAACGGCAAACGATGTCCGCATTCCTCCCACACATATCGATGGCTTCCCGATTGCCATATCCTATCAGCCGAACAAATGGGATGCCGTCTATGCTTATTATCATGGCTATGCCCGTTCGTACCTACGATCCGGGATCGGTATGCAAGTGCTCATGATCCTAGCCGGCACCGTCATTTTGTGTATGATGGGCGGATTGGTAACAGGTTATTCGATTACCGAGATACTATCTGTCAGCCTGATAATCTCAATCATGCTCGGCGCTATCGCCGCCCTGTATGTGATAACGCCCGCGTTCCCGCTCAGCGTCGCCGAACAGCGTTATTCCAAAGCCAGATTATTTACGGTGGCTCTGGGCAAAGAAGGTATTGCGATCCACAATGGTCGCGAGCTGCATATTCAAGCGTGGGAGACGATCCGCAAGCTTGCCTCCGACCGGCGTTGTGTCTACCTGGATCTGCGCAATGATTTGATTCTCATTCCAAATGCGTCATTCTTGGATGCAAATCAAGCCAAAGAGTTTCTCTCTGCGGCCCAAGCATATCAGCGTGGTGAAACGCCCTTTTCAGGCAACTCCACGGCCGTATGGCCGCCTGCGCCTGAGGCGAGAATTTGAGGACGAAGTTGATTGGTAACGAGCCGGCAAGCTTACCGTCAAAATCTATAACCGTGACTTACTCTCCCACGGAAAAGGACCGGGATGAGTGGAATACGTATCTCAAATCCGAGATAGCACTGACAAGGAAAGTTAACGCTGTAATCGGGGTGATTGTTGCGGTTGGTGGAGGCCGTTTTATTTACACTCTATCCGACCATGTACACTCAACTCATTCTGCGCTCAATTCGGCTTGCTTCGTTGTAATATTCATCGCTTGCTATATCGCCGCCTGGATCCATTCAAAAAGACACGTCGAGAGCACGCAGGTGGAGACGCAAACTGTCACCATTGATGACGATATTCTCTCCTACGTGACAAGGGACAAAGCCCAACGTATTCCTCTCCGTTTCGTGACCATGCTGGAACGGCTGCCCGGCCTGCTTGTTATCAAAACCCCTGATGGTTACTTGTATGTGCCGCAGCGCGCATTCGAAGATCAAAAACGATTCGATGATCTGCATACCAGGATGACCAAGCTTCTGGACCGCCGTATAACACCATGGCCTGTCCGGCGGAGTATTGAAGGCTTTCCACTTGCCATAACTTACCGATTAGATCGGACTGACATTATAAAGGTGTTTTGGAGCGGCAAAGCGGGCAAACATTTCAAGTCGATTGAATGGAATCTCGCAGGCATTCTGGCGATCGCTTTCTTGTTGGCGGCCTCCGGCTTCAGCACGGGCGTTCTGTCGCATCGCAATGAATCGCTCGCAATGCTGCCGTTTCTGCTCTCAGGAATTGCGTGTCTCGCCTACTTATTGCTGCCGTCGTATCCAATCAGCATCGCGAATCGCTATGGTGAGATATCCCAGCCGCGAACTGTCGCCGCTGGTCCATTTGGTATCGCGCTGGACGACGGCAATGGGATTTTAACTGTGCCATGGCAGGACGTCAAGAAAATACGATCAGATCGTCGCATGATTTACTTGCATTGCATCAAGCCGAAAATGTTATATTCTTCGGCCTGGTCGCTGCGTGGTGAGGATGTGCTGATTATTCCGAAATCGGCGTTCCTGAGTTCGAACGTGTCTGAAGAATTCGTAACAGCAGTGACTGCATATCAGCGCGGCGAGCATCCGGTTCTTACAGGAGAAACAACGTGGCCGCCTGCGCCGGACAGTCAACGGCTGCGTAACATCAAGTCGTAAACGCGGCCGAATCTTTGCGCGGTCAGCGAGATGTCGAAGTGATCTTGAACGCGACGGCGGCCTGTTCGTCCCATTTCGACAGCGCGCTTCGGATCGGAAAGAAGCTGCTCGATCGCCTCTGCCAGCTTACCGTCGTCGCCCATGGGCGTCAGCAATCCCATCTTGCTGTCCACGATGATTTCCCGGACACCGCCGCCATCGCTGGCGATTACCGGCTTCCCGGCTGCCATCGCTTCGACGATCACCTGACCGAACGGCTCCGGCAGCGTGCTCGCATGCACGACGATATCGATGTCGTTAAGCAGCTTCGCCATGTCTTCCTGAAATCCCAGAAACTTCACATTGCTCTGAAGGCTAAGCTCATCAACAAGCCTGTGAAGCTTCGCTTCATACTCAACTTCCCCGAACAGCGCAGCGCCTACGATCCAGAACTGAGCGTCAGGATGCCGCCGGAGCACTGTGCTTGCCGCCCGTAAGAAGACATCTTGCCCTTTCCACGGATCGATGCGCCCAATCAGGGCCAGGACCGGCGGCTTTCCGGTTGACAATTTGGAAAGCTGCCCGGCTGGCACTGTGCTCGTGACACAGCCGTCATGGACGACCGCCGCCCACCGAGATCGCGCGGCAGTCGTCTTTGCGGGATCGGTAATCACGGCTGAAGGTCTGAAAAGCAGACTATCCAACGTGCTTTGAGAGTTGGCCACGACCGCATTCGGAATTGTCTTTGTTAAGCCACGAAAGATTGCGGCGGCGGCGGCGGGCATATAGCTGCCGTTAATGGTATCACGGATGTGCCAGAGTACGGGAATATGGGCAAGCCTTCCGGCAAGGCCTCCGTAAATGTCCGATTTGAGCGAGTTCGTGTGGATCAAAGCAATCCGCTCGCGACGCGCCCAGCCCGCCAGGCGCCACGCGTAACGCATGATTTCAAAAACTCGATTGGCACGAAATAACGAGCTTATTCCCAAACTGCTTCGATGCACCTTCAGCGTATCCTGCGCTAACGGGTCAACATGGGTCTCAATGCCTGCGTCGCGCAGCTTCTCAACCAATGGCCCTTCCGATGCAAGCAGCACAACAGGCATAAACCGGGATTTATCCAGCGCTTCAACCAGGCGGAGCAATGCAATCTCGCCGCCCCCCAGGGCGCTGGTGTGATCGAGGTAGAGGATCTTCCGCCGCAAAGGCGGCTTACCCGCGGGCTTTTTCTCAGGACCATACTGTTCAACCGTGGCGCTGAGCGGCGATTCCTCCAATACTTCCGCGGGATGTGACAAAATCAATTCATCAGAGCCCATCTTGGAGTTCCCTTCACATTCGTGGCATTCCATGATCTTGCCAGGCAAGCGTGATCAATATACCCGCTCGCCAGTCAGCATTAATAGACCATCTGGCTCCTACTTGCCAAATGGAATATCTTGACTTTATACTGGCCGTGAAACGAAGACATCCATGACATCGATAACCGAGCCGTCCGATTTTGACCGCATGAAGTTTGAGTTCACCCTGACGCCTGAAGAGCAGAAGCGCCTGAGCGCTCCCTTGCCGCCCCAGAAGTTCAAGTGGCTGCCACGCATACCGCTCCTGAATGCCGTCCTGGTACTTATCGTTTGCGCCGGCGTCATAGCCGCCACCTGGAATTACAGTTATGGTTTTCTGGTAGGGCTAATTTTGTATCCGTACACGGCACAGGCGGTCATGGCAATCGGCGTCTCTGCCTCTCCATATATCAGGAAGCCTGTCTATCCACCTGCCAAACCTGTCATCGTGACGATCGATTCGAACGGAGTTATCGAGGAGCGTCAGCCAAGAACGGTCGTCCTCTCCTGGCGGCAGATAGACGACATACACCTCGTCTATGGTTTCGTGCGATTCGGCCGGGTAGGACGAGCAGCGGTAGTCGTGCCTCTGCGGTGTTTTGGACCAGATGTAGTCCAGGACGAATTACTGGGATTGCTTGTGAATTTACGGGAACGCGGAAAAGGAATCTCAAAACCACCGGGCGTGGCTTCACTGAATGGTCCCAGAGTATCATTCATAAGCGACACCAGGAACTCGGCGGACGTATACGCGTTTTACGTGCGTCAAAGGCCCAACTATATAAAACGCGGTCAGATGGTGATCTTGCTGATGTATTTTGCCGGTGAAGCCAATTTGACTTACGGATACTTCAGACCATCCGGAATCTCCGAGTTTATCCCGACCTGGCTGATTTTAGCAGCGTTTTTGACATTCATCACGTCGCCCTTTACAACCATGAAAGCCACAACTCTGGCGGCATGGAAGAAAGTTCCGGGCGTACTTGGCCCATGGACCGTGGCGATTTCACCGGAGATGATCGAACTGATCCACAACGGAGGAACAAGCTTCACGGCCTGGGAGGGAGTAACGCTCTTGGAGCGCGACAAACGCTCCATCAACCTGAAGTTTGTAGACGAAACGTTCGCCCTGATTCCCAAATCCGCATTTGCAGGCAAGGCAGATGAGGAGCAGTTTTTCGAGACAGCGGTCCGATATCGCAATGCAGCGCTCAACGGCGATACGCCCAATATTCAGCCAGACACCGTCTGGCCGCCTGCGCCACGCGGAGGCGGCTAACCGCAAACATCAACCTACGATTCCGGAACATTTCTTTCGAGTTCTTCGATCCATACGGTCGCTTCCGAATCGCTGGGGGCTCGCCAGTCGCCTCTGGGGGACAGGGAACCGCCGCTGCCGACTTTGGGGCCGTTGGGAATACAGGAGCGTTTGAACTGGCTGGTCTTGAAAAAGCGCCACAGGAAGCTGCGCAGCCATTTTCGGATCGTGGCGAGATCATACGACCGATGGTCGTCGGGATCGATACCGGCAGGCCAATCGCCTCGATCGATGTCACCCCAGGCGTTCCAGGAGAGGTAGGCAACCTTGCTCGGGCGGAAGCCGTAGCGCGTGATATAGTAGGTGTTGAAATCCTGCAGTTCGTAAGGCCCGATCTTCTCCTGCGTGCTCTGCGCTGGTTTGTCCTTATCATCCGCCGAGTGCGGGACCAGTTCCGGCGAGATCTCCGTGTAGAGGATGCTCTGCAGGATACCGCTGGTCACATCGTCGAACTGGCGCGTGCCGATCACCCAGCGGATCAAATGCTGGATCAGCGTTTTCGGCACGGAAGCGTTCACATTGTAGTGCGACATATGGTCGCCCACTCCGTATGTCGCCCATCCCAGGGCAAGCTCGCTCAGGTCGCCTGTGCCAAGCACAATACCGTTATTGAAATTCGCCAGCCTGAACAGATGGCTGGTTCGATCACCCGCCTGTACGTTCTCGAACGTGATGTCGTACACCGGCTCGCCGTTCACAAACGGGTGGCCGATATCCTTCAGCATCTGCAGGCACGATGGACGAATATCGATCTCATGCGCCGTTACTCCAAGAGCGTTCATCAAGCCATGCGCGTTCTTCAGTGTGACATTGCTTGTGGCAAATCCGGGCATGGTATAGGCCAGGATGTTCTCGCGCGGCAAGCCCAGCCGGTCCATCGTTCGTGCCGCCACAATCAACGCATGCGTCGAATCCAGACCACCTGAGACGCCGATCACGATCTTGTTCAGCCCCGTACTCGACAGCCTCTTCATCAGACCGTGGACTTGAATGTTGTAGGCCTCGAAGCAGCGTTCATCGCGCTTAGCCGGATCGTTAGGCACATAGGGAAAGCGCTCAATCACACGCTGCAGCGGGATCTCCCCCTCTGGGATCTGGAAATCGAACTCCACATTCCGCATGCTGCTCAACTGATCGGCATGGTCGCGAATGGTGTCGTGATAACTGGTCAGCCTTGCCCGCTCTTGAACAAGGCGCTCCAGGTCGATATCGGCCATGATGACCTGCTCATCTGCGGCAAATCGCTCGGCCTCGGCAAGGCGCTCATTGTTCTCGCAAATCAAAGCGTGACCATCCCAGGCAAGGTCGGTCGTCGATTCGCCCGGCCCCGCCGCCGAATACAGATAAGCCGCCAGACACTTGGCCGACTGCGACGCGCAAAGCTCCCGCCGGAAATCGCCCTTGCCGATCGTGATGTTCGACGCCGACAGGTTCGTAAGCACGGTCGCGCCGGCTAGCGCCCCATATGTGCTCGGCGGAATAGGCGTCCAGACATCCTCGCAGATCTCCACGTGGATCACAAAGTTAGGCAGTGTCGCCGCCGAGTAGATCACGTCGCTTCCGAACGGCACGGTCTGCCCCAGCAGGGTCGCCTCACGGAAACGCGCGTCGCGTCCCGATGAGAACTGGCGCTTCTCGTAAAACTCCCTGTAGTTCGGCAGATAGAGCTTGGGCGTAAGTCCGAGGATGCGCCCGCGATAGATCGCCACCGCGCAGTTGAACAGCATATTGTCAAAACGCAACGGCGCGCCAACCAGAATAACCGGATTAAGTTCGCGGCTCGCTTCGACAACCCGCTCAAGGGCAATCAGGACAGCATCAAGCAGAGCATCCTGCTGGAAGAGGTCGTCGTTGCTGTAAGCAGAGATCCCCAACTCCGGGAACAACACTACGGCAGCATTCTCTGCCGACGCCCTCTGCGCCAGCGCAATGGCGCGCTCAGCGTTATACGCAGGGTCGGCCACGCGCACGAACGGCACGCATACGGCAGTACGGACAAAACCATGTGAATAGAGAGAGTTAAATGGCCCATTCATGCGGAGAGTATATCCCAAGAACACGGCCGTTCATGCCACCAAAAGCCTTTGAGGAGCTACTTGGCGTACTTATTCACCTGCCGTTACAAACAAAAATGATTTTGTCAGAAGAGTAAGTTTTCGCCGTACCGAGCGTCTTACCTATTGATGAATGACGATGCCGCAGACAATTTCACACGAAAGCGAGTACAGGCTGCGCTTGTCAAGCGAGCACAGTGCGGCGAACGCGATGCATTCGACACACTGGTTAAGCCATTGCGAGGCGCTCTGCTTGGCATTGCGTTCGTTCGCTCAGGCGACCGTCAAGATGCGGAAGACCTCGCCCAGGATGCGCTGACCAAGGCATGGAGACATATCGGAGACCTTCGTGATCCCGCCACGTTCGCATTCTGGCTGCGCTCGATCCTCTACCGCGAATGCGCAACATGGCATCGGCGCCCCCAATCATGGCCGGCATCGTTAGCTGAACTGCATGCGAAGAACCAGCTGACTGATCGCGTGCTTCCGCCCCTTGCGATTCTGCTCCGGCGCGAACGCGACGAAGAGCTGCGCGTTGCGCTGAGGGCGATCTCCGAGGAAAACCGCACAGCTCTCCTGATGTCGGTCTGGGGAGATTGCACATACCAAGAAATTGCCGATTTTACCGGCGTTCCGCTTACGACAGTCGAAGGCCGCATCTATCGCGCAAAGGCGCAGCTCCGCCGAAGCTTGCGTGATTTCGGCGCGGAAGTTTTGTCGGAAGAGCCGCGTACATGGCGCGAGAAAGAGTGAAGGGATAAGATAGACATGACGATTCAAATCCAGGATGAGAAGGCACAGGTTCTTGCCCTCATACAATTCAGCTGGCGCTTTTCAGGACTGGTGGAAGCAGGCATCAGCCTCGTCCGATCCTTACTCCTGCTGGAAGACATTGGCGGAGCATATGGCGAAGCCGCTCATGATATCCGCTTAGGGGTGGAAGCAGGATACACGTTATCCCATCAGATGTCCCTCCGGCCGGATCTGTTTTCTCCCTTCTATGTCGGCGCAGTGCGAGTTGGCGAAATTGGCGGCGTGCTTGAGCTTACTTTACGCAGATCGGCCGATATCATTGGTAAAGAGTGCCGTCTGCTGAGCCGCATCCCTGAGGCATCGCTCCTGATTAACGCTCCAGCTGGGCAGACCATTGAAGATGATTGGACGCAGATGAGCGAGTACAAACGGAATATCGTACAGCTTCTTTTTTGCGAAGCTTTCGGCTCTCTTCTGTCATATGGCGTTCCGATCCTGCGAACGCTGGAGCTCATGAAATCATTGGTACCGGCAAAGCAGCGGGGCAATATGACTCTTATGTACGCGTCCGTAAAAAACGGCGAACCAATCGATATCGGGAGACTCGGAATTTTATCGCCTTTTGTGGTATCTCTGATTCAGTTCGGCGAGGAACATGACCTGCTCGATCGCGCCCTATTGAAGGCGGCTGAAATTATCGAGAACGAATTAGATGCATACTGGTCGCTTGTAGCAGCCTGATCTCCGCAAGCAATGCCATTCGACCACCCTGAATTACAATCGGGAACAAATACCCGTCCGCCCGCCGTCTTGATTAGGAGAGATCCAGCCGGCCATCTTGGGGAGAGACTGAAATGCGTCACAGGACATCGCTTGCGGTATCGGTCACGTGTCTGGCCGCCGTCGTTCTTGCCGTCAATAAGCCGGGAGGCGCCATGACTGCGGCATCGCCGGGAAACCCTGAGGTGAATTCTGCAATCGACCGATGGAGCGCTCAGCTCAAATCCCCTATGCTCTCATGGACCTCGGATATCGTCGTTCGCGACAGCTCAGGACAGGCTGCGAGCTCTCACTCTCACGAGAACCACTTCCAGGTAACGGGATACGCGGCAAAGCCGGATAAAGCGTATATTGAGGTGCGGGAAGGCGGAAAACTCGTCCGCGTCTTCTCCTTCAGTGACCGGGGAGCATACGATTACAACCCCCTCCTGCGAAGTTATCAGAGCGCGGACAAGAACGAACATTTCCATTCCGATGACCTGTCCGCGGTGTCAATGTTGACGGCGACCAGCTTTCTCGCCCACGATGCCCACATGTACGCATCACTGGCGCCCGCCAACTTACTCGACTATAAGGTCGCCCACACAAGCGCTCGAACTGAAATCGTTGGAAAAGGCGAAGAGGATGGCGATCCGAAAACGGCCGCCGAGGGCACGACGGCAAAGCGCAGCTACGGCGTTTCTCTTCTCTTTGACAACGCCAGCGGCCTGCCCGTTACAGTATCTCAGCACACAAATATCGACTTCATCGTCGACGATCCCGATGCGGTGAAACGACGCATGCCGGTTTACTCCCTCTCCGTTACGGAGAACTTCAAGAAGATCAAATTCCCCAAGGCGCTCCCGCCCTCGACCTTCGCATGGCGCCCGCCCGCCGGAGCAAAGCAGGAAGAGCGAGTCGATCCCGCGGCGGCTTAGGCTTCCCGCTCAGGCGAACCGCTCAGGAACGCATCAAGGCGCAAGGCGATGTTATCCCAGACGATCACGCGGCCGTCGACACTCGTGACGGCGCGAACATCGCCATCCTGGGAAATAACGAAGCCAAGGCTGTCCGGAAACGTGGCACAGTAGCGTATCATCGAGCGGTGACGCGTCCCGAAGTGCCGGTAGTCCAGCGGGATAAGCTTTTCCGGCGTGCCTTCGGCATCGGCAGCCATATACACCTCCCCGGGATCGTCCGCGATTGTAATCTCCACACCGAATGCGGTCACACGCAGGGTCGGATCCAGCAGCACGAGGCCGTCAACACGGCTGAGCAGCGAAACGAACCAGATCGCCCCATCGACCGCGTTAGCAGCCTCTCGCACGCACACCCCGTTAATCGTTTCGTCCAGATACAGATCGGATGGGATCTTTCCCCCCCGGCTTTCTTGATCATGGCCAAGATAGTCCGACCGGATCGTTCGAACTGCTGCCGACGCCAGTATCTCATGCGTGCCGCGGCGTATCAACGCGCGGGGAAGCCGGTCGTAACTGACAACATACTTCTCGTTCAATCCAGCTTCGGTACGGTTTGGCGAGATCAGGATTGCGCCGCCATGACGGTAATTCTGACACCGCAGCAGCAGCCGGCACAGCGATGCGATCCACGTGTTGGCAAGGTTTGCCGGCCAATCGTCGTCGACATCGAACGCCTCCGTTCCCACGCAGCCCATTACCTCGATGATATGCCGCAGGACATACGGACGCAGCTTTTGAAAGACCGGGCCGGAAGACAGGACATCAAGCGGCGTCTCGGCCAGCTCATTCATTCGCAACTCGGCAATGATCTCGTATCCCAGATGCACAACCAGATGCCCTACTCCCTCAATACTGGCCTGGAAGATGCCCGGACGCTCCGGTGTTCGGTCCGTATGGTCGTTGATGAACTCATAGAATTGATTTCCCTGATCCACAAAACCATAGAGGCAAAGCGACTGCCCGGGATGGCCATGCACGACGAACGAAGACGTCCTTGGGTCGGACGCCCTGGAAAGCTTGGCAAGGCTGCGTACGGTCAACGGAATGGCTTCAGCGAGCGGGATAAAGGTCCAACGGTCGCCTGCGAGTCGCTCCGGATGCTGCGGATCGGATTCGCCGGGATCCATCCAGATGACGTGGCAGGAAAGCGAACTTCCTTCCTCCGTCCGCAGGCTGGTAAAGTACATCGTCTCGAAGAGGAGCGTCAGGACATCGTGCGCAGGCGCAGCCACCTCACGCCGGCGCAGTTCTTCGCACACGACCTGAGCCAGGTCGCGTGGACTATAGTTGATCGGTGCACGCTCATCTCTCATCGAAATAAGCGCCTTCGGCAGATGAGGTTCTTTCACAGTATCAGTGTAGCCTAAGGTGAAAAGAATTAAGGCAGACGAGCAGGAAAGAGGGATGTGCGGCGGCAAAAGAGAACATGCCGCCACATGAAATTCGGAGGTAACGTTCTATGGTACGTCACATTGTGTTCTGGAAATTGAAGGAAGATGCCGGGGGCGCCACAAAAGAGGCCAACGCCCAGCGAGTCAAAGAGCTGCTCGAAGATTTGGGCGGCAAGATTCCCGGTCTGATACGCATCGAAGTGGGATTCGATTTCAGCCAAACAGCCGCGTCGATGGATGTCGCCCTGTATTCGGAGTTCGAGTCCCGGGAAGCCCTCGACGGCTATCAGGACCATCCCGATCACGTTAAGGCAAAGGACTTCATCCGCAGCGTCACCGACGCGCGAAGCCTTGTGGACTATGAGTTGTGAAAACGGCGGGCCGAAGCATCTTCGGCCCGCCGCTGTATTTATGCGATTTTCGACTTACAGTGGTCAGTGAGATACATAAGCCGCAAGGCGTCGTCGAGCTGGCGGGCATTCACTGCAGTCTGGCCCCAGGGGCCTTCGATCCACAGTGGCTCGGCGGCTTCCTTGACAAGAAGGGTGTATGCCTGGCGCATTGCGCCGGGCACGGTGGGAAGGTCCGTTACGATCTCGGCTTCACCGGATTGACAGTGAAGACGGTACGGCGGACAGCCTAGAAGACGTCGGAGCGCAGCGCCGAGGAAGCGGCCGGTGCGGGTTCCAGCCGCCCCGGAACCGGGACGCGGCGCTGGGACGGCAAGGCCCCCCAGGGACGCGTTGCCGGACGTTTCCGCGGACTTGTCGTAGTCGTCCAGGACGAGTGACGGAGCGGAGCGCACAACGGCGCTCGGGATGAGGTTTTGGGTTAATCTTTCGTTCAAGGCGGCCTATAATACCACCCTGCTTCCACGAAATTGGAGTCTTGACAGGCCGATTCGAGGACTCTTTTTCACTTTTTTTTAACACGGATTTAACACAAAAAACTCGCCCGATACAAACATGATACAGCCCGTATTCCGAATCTCAAGGCCTCGCCGCGAAGGCTTGAAAGGCCGACGCCTGAGACTTTAAATGAGTCCTCTCCGCATGGACGAGTCACGCGATTCACAAATCATCAAGCGCCTATAGACGTCCGGAACGCCATGGGATATAATGATCGCATTGTTGTGAAGCGCTCCGCTGTGACGAAAGTCGCGGGGCCGGAGTGAAACAGGCGAGAACCGCGCGGTTCTCGCTTTTTTGTTGCCTGGCCGCAGACGGAGTACAATTCGCCGCCAATACGGACACGAGTTGCATATTGCTATCGCCTCGCCCCCCGCGAGTACAATAGCCCCATGACCATTATTTCCGACACGGCAACGATCCGCCGCGCGACTGTCGACGACATCGAGGCCGTCATCAGCCTGCGCATCGAATTCCTCAGCGACTGCTGGAGTCAACCCGGCTTATCCCACCCCACTTTGCTTGCGACGACGCGGGCCTTCATAGAGAGAAAGCTGCCTAACGGAGAGTTCCGGACCTGGTTCGCCGAATCAGACGGCGAGATCGTGGGCACAGGCGGCCTGTTGTTCTTTGACCGCGCCCCGACGTTCCAGAATCCACTCGGTCTCGAAGCATACATTCTGAGCATCTACACGCGCCCCGCCTGGCGCGGACGCGGCCTTGCCGTTCGCATGATGCAGACAATCACCGATCACGCCTGGGAAGCCGGCGCAGGCCGTGTCTTCCTGCACGCCAGCGAGGCAGGCCGCCCGGTTTACGAAAAGCTGGGCTTCACCGCCCCCAATACGGAAATGGAGATTTTGCCGAAGCAAGGCTAAATGATGAGGTGGGCGTAGTGGGAAACCGGCGGCGGGGCCGTTGAGCCTCGCACGACGAGTTCTGCCGGCAACACGACGCGGCGACCGCGTTTGGAAAGGTCGGTAACCTGCTCCAGCAGCATGTCGATTGCCTCGGCGGCAAGGCGATCGTACGGCTGCCGCAGCGTTGTCAGAGTCGGGTTCAGACGGTCGGCCGAACCGTCGTCGTTGAACCCGGCAACGGAGAAGTCGTCAGGCACCTCGACTCCCTGGCTTGAAAGCGCGGCAATGGCCACGGCAGCCGAATCGTCGTCCGTGCAGAACAGCGCAGTGGGGCGCTGCGATGCCGGCCGAAGCAGCAGCGAATCCACTCCACGGCGGATCGTGTGCGGCTCCCAGGAGTTCTGATTGAACATGATCAGCTTTTCGTCAACCTCGATGCCACGTTCGGCGTGAGCCTCCCGATATCCCGCAATCCGTGGCAGGACATATTGATGGTCTCCCGGCCCCGCAGCAAACAAAGCAATGCGGGTATGGCCCAGACCGAACAGGTAATGGATCAGCCGTCTGCTGGAATCCTGGCTCTCGACCTCCACGCATGACAAGCGCATATCTGGCCGCGTATCGTTCATCAGCACAAGCGGGACATCGGCATCCAGCAACAATGACAGGCTGTCTTCGCTAAGAGGCTGCCAGAACGCAAGCAGACCTTCGCAACCGCTGTAATGAAACGCCTCCAGCAGGCGGCCGAAATCACCGCGCGGATGGCCGGTGAGCATGGTTACGTTCATCTGCCTCTGAGCTGCAGCCACGACGACACCGTCCAGCTGGGCGCTAAAAAAGGGGTGCCGGATAATATGAGAATCGCCGGGAGGGAACAGGAGTCCTACAGACCGCAGACGCCTGACTTTACGTTTCGAGGGAGACGGGGATGGCTGGTATTGGAGAGCTTGCACAGCAAGGCGGACGCGCTCCTGCGTAGCCGCAGAAATCCTCATGGTCGGATCGTTGCGCAAGACACGGCTTACCGTCGCCGGAGACACACCGGCATGATGGGCGACATCGCGGATCGAGACGGGCATACTGCACCCCAGTTACGAAAAACGCGAAACGTAACGTAAATGACAGTTGATCGTATCAAGGTTTCGTTATGATGTCAACATATGTTTATATGAGGCGCGTTACCAGGACACACGCATCGTCCCGTAGGTCGCCGCCGGTAAACGCTTTTGCTTCGGCAACGATCGTCGTCTCAATGCCATCAAGCGTATCCTGTTCAAAGCAGCGCCTCACGACGCTCAGGACACCTTCAAGGCCGAAAAACTCGCTTCTGCGGCGCGCTTCGGTGATACCGTCTGTCAGCATAATGATCGTATCCCCTTTCTCCAGCACGAGCGAACGCTCCTCATACATGGACTTGGGGTGCGCGCCAAGCACCAGTCCCCTCGCCTCAAGCGGCAAGGCTTCACCGGATGCTCGCAGAACAATGGGCGGCTCTGCCGATGCCGCCGCGACAGTTAGTTGCCCGGTGCCGATGTTGAGTACGGCAACCGATATCGCCACCAGCTGATCCTGGGCATCCGCCTCTAGACGCATCGCATCGCCCAGGAAGTTATTCATGCGTTCCATTGCAACGCCCGGCCGCGCATCCTCGCGCAGCATGGCTCGAAGCGCGAACTTAACCTCAGCGGTATGGGTCGCTGCGGCAAGCCCCTTTCCAACCACATCTCCCACGACAAGGGCCACCGTCGTCTCGTCAATCCGGAATGCGTCATGGAAGTCGCCGCCAATCTCAGCCTCGCGTGACGCGGCCTGATACTCGGATGTAATGTGAACGCCGGGAAAGCTTTTCGGCGGCGGCTGCAGAGACTGCTGCAAGGTTTCCGCAATGTGATGCTGGCGCCGGGCATGTTCAAGCCGAGCTTCTTCCGCGTTCTTGCGCTCGGTTATGTCGGCGCTAAAAATGGCCAGCCCCTCAGGGCATGGATAGGCGTGACAGTGACGCCACTGGTCCATCCGGTCAACAAAATACTCGAACTGCACCGGCGCGCGTTCTGCCATTGCAAATCGCAGGCTCTGCTCGGAATCATGCCCCGCAAGTGATGGAAATGTCTCCCATATCGTCGCTTTGTGGAGGTCGCCCGCAGAAATGCCCGCATCTCGCGCGGCGCGTCCATTGGCATAAGTAAAGCGCCAGTTCGTATCGACGATGAAGAACGCATCGCTGATGCCGAAGAGAACGAGATCCAGACGGTCACGAGCAGCCTGTGTCTCCCTGAGCAATTCCCTTTCACGAGCGGCGGCATCCCGCAGATGGGCCTCCTGACGGGCCAGCTCGAGAAGGTGATCCCGAACCTCATATTGACGACGCCGGGCTCGGAGAGCTGTCTGCACGGCGCTGATCAGCGTCCGTATGCTCAGCGGACGCTCGATGAGTGTCACATTTGCGGAATCGGAAAGGGCGGCGGCCGTGCGATGCATATTGCGCGCAGGCAGCGGCCGGAGCAATAGGATGATAGGGAGATCGGACCACGCAGGCTGCCGGGAAAGGATCTCGTTGACGATCGTCAACCCCTGATCGTCGAGAGCCTCATCTGCAATGATGAGCGCGCCCGCCCCTGTGGCGGCAGCATCGCAAAGCATCCTGACATTCGAGAAGCTTTCCGCCCGCACACCGGCAGATTCCAGAGCCGATACGGCAAGAGGTCCGTCGCGGCCAGTTGGAGCAAGCGCCAGCACTCGCTCATCTGCGCGATCAGGTTGTTGAATGTTCGCAGTCACGATTATTGCTTAGGGTCCCGTTCATGTTCATATACCGGAACTCCGGTGAACACGCCTCGGAACTGCCGCAAGGGTTCTCCTATGGTAACGCCCCCAGGACCTCCCAGAGTCATTTCCCTGATACTGCGCTCATGCGCGCCTCCACGCCTCTTGAACACAGAGATTGCCTGCCGCACCTCGCCGGCATGCTCGAAATAGCGAAATAGGAGCACGGTGTCCGACAGGTAGCTGATATCCACGACACTGGACATACCGCTTCCCATCATTCCATGCTGTGTCATGATCAATATCGATGTAACTCCGCGCTGCCCGAGATACGTCAACAATTCATGGAGGACCAGCATCATGGCCCGCTCCTCCGGCATGGCGTTAAGGTACCCAGTCAAACTGTCGATAACTACCGTTTTCACTCCATTCTCGACAGCCTGACGCACATTGTGCACGAATTCTCCCGGCATAAGCTCGGAAGGATCGATTGCTTGCACAGTAATCGATCCGGATTCGATATGAGGCATCAGGTTGATCCCCAAACCTGCAGACCGCGCATACAGCATCGCCGGGCTCTCATCGAAACTATAAATCGCGGCGCGATCTCCGCGCTCCACCGTGGACAAGACAACGCGTGACGCAATCGTGCTCTTGCCGGATCCCGACGGCCCCAGGAATGCAGCGCTCGCGCCGCGGTCAAGTCCCCCGCCAAGAAGGGCATCCAGTTCCTTAATGCCGGTCGAGTCCATTTCCGCGGTAAAAACAGCGCGGTGCTCAGCCGCAACAAGACGAGGATAAACTTGAAGTCCTCCCGTACGCACTGCAAAGTCATGGTAACCGCTTCGGAACTGAAGCCCTCGCATCTTCGTAACGCGCAGCCGCCGCTGGTCCGAACCGTATACAGGCGATGCCTGCTCCAGCAGGATAACTCCATGACACAGGCTCTGAAGCTGGAGATCGCCGGTACCCGAAGTAAGGTCATCAAGCAGCATAACCGTGCATGACTGTCCCGCAAAATGATGCTTGAGCGAGAGAATCTCACGCCGGTAGCGAAGAGGATCGCCGGCAAGGAGGCGAAGCTCGGAGAGGCTGTCAAAGACAATTCGAGATGGGCGGATCTGATCGATAGCGTCCATGAGTCCCGTAATCGTTTCGGTGAGGTCGACTTCCGAAGCGTGAAAAATCGTGTGCTGCGCATCGGACTGAAGCTGATCGCCCGCCGAATGCTCGTGCAGCGCGATACCTTCCAATGACCAGCCATGCGACTGCGCCACCCCCTCGATCTCCTCGATCGTTTCAGAGAGCGTCACATACATGACCCGTTCGCCCTGCGCAATGCCGTTCAAGAGAAACTGCAGGCTCAGGGTCGTCTTGCCGACACCGGGGTCGCCCTGAACGAGATAGAGGCGGTTCCGCGGCAAGCCGCCGCCGAGGATATCGTCGAGTCCATCGATATTGGTGGACGCTCGATCCGTCAGACTTATAGGAGCTTCAGTCACTGCGTTTTGATTCATCACATCTTCGCCTTATGTCCACGTATCTCTGCATTCGCGGGTGACGCGAAGAGTCAGATAGCGGTTAGACATAGGTATACCGAGATGAGTTTCGAATCAAACGCATGGCGGCTTGGAATGAGCATCCGACAAGGTATACAACAGTTACAGGAGAGTGCCGTGGAACACAAAATCTTCCCAATGCCATCTTTATACTCGACTTGCTATTTCACGCCGGATAGCCGTACTTTAGTTGCGATCAATGGAGATACCAGCTTAAACGAACAGTCGATCCACGCAATCGACACCGCTACTGGAGAGGTGCGTCCGCCCATTGCCACACAAAAATCCGGCGAGCTGACATTGCTGATGCATCCGGACAGCCGCCATGCGCTGCACCCGGCAAGGCAGTCCGTCGATCTATGGGACCTCATAACCGGAAAACTCATCCGCAGCTATCTCAAAATAGACGCAGCGCGCGACTTTCCCGATTTTCATCTTCCTGCACTCTCGCCTTCCGGCCAATTGCTGGCACTTGGAAATGCGCAGGATTCTGGTTCTCTCGGGCTGCGGGAATACAATGTGTCCCTGGTCGATATGGACAGCGGACGCCTTATTCGCGTTCTGAAGAACAACAAAGACAGGGAAGTCATCGAGACACGCTTCTCGGCAGACGGTAAGCTGCTGTTTGGCTTCGGGTATGAGTACGACTTCACGGACACGCTCTTCATTTGGGAGGTTTCAACAGGAAAACTCTTACAAACTTTTGGCCGCGCCGGCGAGCTTGATTCCAATGTCTCCCTATCACCGACAGCGCGCTTTGTAGCAGGCACCGGGGATATCGCGCGTGTTTGGGAAGGAGCCGCCGTATCCCCTATCAAGAAGACCTGGAAGCTGAGACACAAGTTCAAAGGACAGAAATATGGAGCATGGAAGATTGCGTTCACCCCAGACGAAAGCGCGCTGGCCGTCATGGGCATGGAGGCCATGACAGATGAAGGCGATAATGAGATGATCTCTTCCGTGCGGATCTGGGATCTCGCGTCCGGATTAGAACGTTTCCGTCTCGGCGTCACAGGCAAAATCTTCTGCTTCGCCGTATCTCCCGACAGCCTCATTCTTGCCATGATGAGCGGCGAAGTCGCATTCAGCGCGGATGATCGTTCCGAACAATATACATTGACCATCTGGGATCTCGCAACGGGTCAACGCATCCAGGAGATCGTCGTTCCAGGAAAAATGACAAGGCCGTTTCACCAGCATCCTGACAGCATGACCTTCTCACCTGACGGGCACTGGCTCGCTGTTGCGCATTTGGGCTGCATCGCGCTCTGGGATACGAAAGATATAATCGTTAGTTGACACGCGATGCGCAAAATGATTGGTAATATCCTCGGAGAATAGTGTCATGCAGATATCCTACGAGACCTTCTGGACAGATTACCCTCACCTTGTTTCGCTTCTGATGCCTCCTCTGCAGCCAGGCGACGGCGCTTCCGAGGAAGAGATACTGGCCGCAGAAAATCGCCTCGGCATTCGCCTGCCGCCTCTGTTGAGAGAATTCTACGCTCGGACAAGCCGGCGGGAAGATATCAATGCCACACATAACAGGCTGATCCGTCTCGATGCTATCGAAGCGCCTGTAGATGGGCGCCTTATCTTCTATGTTGAGAACCAGGGGGTTACAGATTTCGGCATCGACTTAAGCACTGAAATTGATGATCCGCTGTTATGGTCTCGTAGCGACGCTCTAGGCGTGGAATGGGGAATATTGTACGACCGCCTATCCATGTTTCTCTGCTTTATGCTGCTGGAGCAAGTTTGCCAGGGCGTATTACCCTGCACAGGAGGCGAAGGACACGGGACCACAGCCACATACAACAGCGCAACGGCAGGGTGGGAACATATCAGCGCAGGATGGATCCACGGAGCGGTTAAATGTGGCGCAGCCGTGATCTTCTTCGAACCGAACAACGAAGGGGGAAGGAGCGCTATCTGGGCCGGATGCACGGATATCGAAGATGCCAAAATGCTGGAGAAAACGCTCGAAGTCGGCTTCGGCGAGTGGCCATTCGATTGGATTGACCCGGAAACATCGACTGCATTGCCGAAAAGCACGCCAACGATATTTGAAAGGCTAAAGGGCATCTTCCGCGCAAAAAAAGACAAGTAATCGAACACCAAATTGCTCGTTCGTTTTCGCGGGGAAACTTTTTGTGTAGGGAAGTCTGTAAAGTTCAGCAACCATTCCAACAGAAGGTGAGGCCGAGGCTTTCCAGACATGACGAAACGAACCGGTCCGCCGCAGAGAGTGCGGCCAGAATTTGAAATGCCGGTATCCAAGCGTGTTGGCCTTCGAACACACTGTGTAAGGTTGTATTTCCGCGTCTGGTGGACCTATACAAATCGAATTGCGCCTTCCTGGAAGTACCGGAACGATAGCCCGGAACTTCGCCCAATCCAGTTGCCCCCTTCAGATAATCTCCTTTGGACGCTCGCCGTATTCTCCCGCGCATTGCGCTTTATCCGGACGGCTGCCGAAACTCGGGATCGCAACGCTCTCAGGTTAAGCAGCCGTCTCGCTTACGCCCTTCATAATGAGCCTTCACACTTGCTCCAATATGATCCCAATGCTCACTGGAGATTTATTCCGCCGCTGCACGAAACGCGAGGAGGCATTCCGGCAGAACTGCGGGACCATATGACCGAAGATAACACACCTGCAAATCTGTTCTCTGTCTGTGAGCAGATATTCTCAATGGAAGACGCCGAAATAGAGCTACGTTTAACCACCGGCGCTGCAGACATTGATCTTGCGCCGCCGCTGCAGTTCCGCCTCTACATATACATGCTTTACCAGGCATGTCTTGCGATACGTCCGATTCGGGTCCAACAAAGTGGTGAGAATTTTACAGATGATGAAGAACGCTACATCCGCCTCACAATGAACATCTCGCACCTGCTTCAACCAATTCCAGCCGCGCTTGTCCACTGGAATCAGTTCGATGAACAAGCATTTCACCGCGAAACCCGCCCGGATTGGAGCGAAGACCCAATTTACCTCCATTCGTTCTGCAGCATCTTCCGGCCCGCGAAGTGGCAAGTGTTGTGACATGCGCTTCGTAAAGCATCTCTTCCGGCTTTCAGGGTAGATACAGTTTGGCCCGAGCGATACATCAGGGCAACGAAAACGCAGCCATCGATAAATTCGCGTGGTAGGAATCGCAAGCAATATCATTGATACCTCAGCCGGCCTCAAAAAGCCATTGAGGATGGCTAAGGTACCCGTTCGGCGAATGCGCCACTATTTCTTCGAGAGCGTCGAGTAGAATATTCCCCGCCCACTCGTGCCGATGAATACGCGGCCGTATGTCTGCCGGCTGGCCTGCAGGAACATCGGATAGTCGCCGATCCTGACATCGCCTGCCGGATCCAGCATGCTCTGCCATGTGACACCGTTATCGAGAGAGCAGTAAACGGTATCGCTGTCTGCCGCGCTTCCGGCACTGCCGTTGCGGCCGTAGTAATAGAGGGCCGGGTTTCCATCGGGCGACCTGGCCCCAGCGCTGAACGCAATGCATCGTGTCACTCCCGGGATTTTGTTCCACGACTGGCCGCCGTCCGTGGAGTGATAGAGCCCTTCCCACTGCGGCAGCGGGCTGATGTGGCTTTGCCATGATCCCTTATCGGCTTCGGCGCTGTACCAGAGATCGCCGGTCTTGCCGGGCATCGTCACAATCCGTTCAGGCCCCCACTGCTTCCCGTCTGTCGGACTTGCAAGTGGCGTAAAATTGCGCCCGCCATCCGTACTGCGATAAACTTTGCCTGCGTTTGCCGCATAGAACACTCCGGCTGTAACAGGGTCCGCAGCCAGTATTTGATTGGCTTCGCCTACGGAACAAACCGAGCCTGTCCCGGCGCGATATAGCCCCTCCGAGACCTGCCATACCTTCGTATTCGCCCCATGGGTCGTGTAGATGGCAGCGAGAGTTGTAACGCCGTCGATGCGGCAATTGCCGCAGATCACGATGTTATCGGGATCGGTCGCGCTCATGGCGATGGCGAATGGAGCGAAGTCCGACGTGTGGCCATCAACTGTGATCTGATGCGGCAGATAGTCGTTCCAGCCCTTGTCGGTCTCCTCTCCACTCGCCTGCCAGTTTTCGCCGGCATCCGTGGAAAATGCCAGGTGGAACCGGGTTGGGAAGTTCTCCTGGGCATAGATCGCAGCCAGGTTCCGCGGATTCGATTCCTGATAGGCGAGCGCAAGGGCAATCGCGGCCCATGGCCCTTTCAAGTTGGAGAGAAGCTGGCGGCGCGGATAGCGGGCGATGTCGCCTGCGCCCCACGTAAAGCCGTCCTGATCCATCACGCCCGCCAGCAATTCGTTTGGCCCGCTAGGTGGAGTGCTCAGCGTCAACACGCAGAGCTCTTCATGTCCAGCCGTCTCCTCGTAGAACGCCGTCTTTCCCTGAGTGACTGGCCCATGCGTGCGCCAGACTCCCGTGCCGTCGGTATACCATACGCTTCCGGCAGCGCCAAAGTCGCCGCGTGAATCGATGAAGCAAGCTGAGAAAGTATATCCTGATGTGTGATACCAGGGAAGCGAGGACTTCGGATCGGCCTCCACCTTGTTCCATGTAGCCCCTTCGTCGGCGGTATGCCAGAACAGGCTGCCGCCGGTCTCACCGCCGGGATTAGTCGATGAAGCCGCGATGATCTCTTTGGGGTTATCCAGACTCACCGCCAGCGCAACATAGCATGGAGAGCTTCCCGCAGCCGGATCGATCAGAGCAAGTGAGCCGGACGCCGGGCGATACTCTGCGATGCCGCCATGTTTCAGTTGGCCATCCGCGCCATAGGTCATCCAGACATTGCCGTTAGAAGATACTGACATCCGCCGGATAGAACCGGGACATTCAGGCTGACTCTTTACAGCATTCCAGGTCTCGCCATGGTCGGCCGAGCGATAAAGACCGCCACCTTCCAAAGTCGCATATACCACGCCGTTTCCCTTAGGATCGAATGCGACTGCGGTGATGCCGATTCCTTTCGGGCCGGCTGGAACGCCCATCACGCGCGTCCAGGTCTTTGCATCGTCCGACGATTGCCACAATCCTTCGCAACGCGATCCAAATAGCAGTCGCCCTTTGCGTCCGGGATCGGCGGCCAGCCGCTCACCTCCCCAACGGCGTTCGCCATTACCATTCATGGAGAGGCCCGTCGTGCCGTCGAAACGCTTCACCGGCGCATTGTTAAATGCGGCCTGGGTCCAGTGTTTGCCGAAGTCCGTGGATTTGTAGATCGTGCCTGCATCGCGGCCTCCGTCGGGAAGATAGCCTCCTACGGCGATATACACCTCGTTTCCGGAATGTGGATTGACGGCCAGCGATTCGATGCTGTAGTCGCTGCGATGTTCAAACGGGATCCAATCGGTGATGGGCGTCCATGCGGTTCCCGTCCAGCGATAAGCGCCACCGCAGTCGGTACGGGCATAGAGCGTATTCTTTGCCGATCGCCCTGTCTGATGGGATGCTGCGATGCCGGTAACCCAGCAGCCGCCACCACCGATCGCGACGTTCTGCCAGTCGTAGCCTGTGGCGTGTGTTGGTAATACTGCGCCGCCAAAAAGCGACGCAGCAAGAGCAATTAGTGTAATACGCATGAGTTAAAAGTTTGAAGTGTGAATAGCGCCGGCCAGCGAAGCGAAGATCAACGCGCGCCGGGAGCAGTGTTCGGCTGAGGCGTGGCCGGTTGTGTTGGAGCGCCCCGCCCCTTCATCTGTTTGGCGGCCATCGCAAAGAATTGCTCGCGAGACATGCCGGACTTGGCAGGCGTCCATTGCTTGCTGGTGTCCGTGGTATGTCGCGAGGAGCATCCTGACAGGACCATGCCCAGCACAACCGGCAATGCCGCGGCTAGAAGCAGTCGTGCTTTGTTCATCTAAATTCGTTTCCTTTGAGAGTCATTCAAGCGACTCCCCTCTCCAGAGCAAGAGGCCCCCTGCCTCGCTTAGGCTCGACGGGGGCTCCTAATTCCAATTATTTAGTAGATATTCCAGGTAATGGACGTGTTTCCGCACTGGGGCGTGTTCAGATAGTCGTTGGGAGCAGAGCCGCCATAGTAACCGGGGGAGCACCCTTTCGCACCTGGAAACCAGGATGCGATGGTATCGGCAGGAATTGCCCAGCCAGGCGAGACTGAACTCGGCCGGTACCACTTCACATGGCCGTCGCAAAGCAGGAAGTTAGACCCTTCCGTATGTCTTGCGGCCACCGTATGCTGGTAGCCGCCGGTATTCTGAGTGGCGGCGGTTTGCCCATACATGAAACCCGTGGCGAGCTGAACTCCGCCCCAAGGCGCGCCCGAGCCATAGCTTGAGAAGCCCCACATGCTGCCCGCGCCGTCGGTGGCCGGCGATGCGATATCGAAGTTCTGCGCAATATCGGCGGCGTTCCACTGATACCAGTCGAGAGCGCCCGGCGCGAGGTAGCTGTTCTGAATTTCGCAGTACATGACTGTCGTGCTCGGGCCGGCAAAAGCCGCAATCGACTGGCCGCTGCCCGGGGCCGCGCTGCCCGGAGTGCCCATAAAGACATTGATGGCATAAGAAACGACATCCCCCGTCTGCGGATCGTCGGGGCAGAGGTAGACGCCGGTGCTCTTTACATAGGGATAGATCAGCCCTGCCCACCCAAGCGGAACGCCTTGATAGCCTCCACCGGCAGATTGCCCGGCATCTCCGTATGGCATTTTTTCGTCATAGTCCTGCGTGTATTGCAGAGTGCCCAGGCCGATCTGTTTCATGTTGCTGGCGCAGCTTGTTTGGCGCGCTTTCTCACGCACCTTGGCGAATACAGGAAAGAGTATTGCTGCAAGAATCGCAATTATAGCTATAACAACCAGTAATTCAATAAGGGTAAATCCTTGAAATGATCTTTGCTTCTGCTGTGTCATTCTCGTTCCTCCGGATCGTAAATAATATTTCTCTTCGCAAGCCGCTAAACCATTCGGGGCGCGGCGGGCATGGCCTTCAGCCGACTGCACAGGCGGATGCAGTTCAGTCTTCAGCAAACATTAGCACAAAGGCTTGCCCAAATATATCATAGCTCCATTGATCTGTCAAGCATATTTGCCGAAAACTCATGAATCGCCTCATAATTTTCCTCTACCAATGCGATAGCGAGGGCATTTCATGCTCATTTTCAATGCTTCCAAGGCTCTTGCTCACTTCCGGCGAGACTTTTACCAACAAAGCTTTGCGCATATCTGACGCAGAGCAAGAGTTGAGTGTTCACTTATATGAAATATTGTCAAAATGATGGCATCAGTGATCAAACCTGGAGTAACATCGGATTGCGCAATCCTTTGCACAAATATATTCGCCTTAACCTTGAGATTAGGATATTATCTGTCCTGCAAGCGATAAAAAGCCCTGTTTTTGGTCTCGATGTATGCCTCCATGTTTCAAAAAGAACATAATGGCCCCATTTTGCTTGACAAAACCGTTCGCTCCTGATAACATCATACAAACGCTTGTGCAAATTATCGAATGAGTAAATTTAGTTCCAATCAGCCCGGCCTTGTCGATGTGGCTGCGCGAGCCCAGGTCTCCGCAGGAACCGTGTCGCGAGTCCTTAACGGCGTTCACAAAGCGCGGATCGCTCCTGCGACGCAGGAACGCGTCCGGCGCGCGGCAGAAGAGCTCGGCTATAAACCAAACTTATTTGCCCGTTCCCTGCTGGGAAAGAAGACAAAGACCCTCGGGCTGATGGTGAATAACCTGGACAACCCGTTCTTCGTGCATGTCGCTCGCTCGGCCTGGCAGCGGGCCAGAGAGATCGGCTATGAGCTCCTGCTTGACGCTCAGTTCTCGCAGGATTCGTTCCGTGACCGCCCCAGGCCGGGAACGTCGCCAATCGACGGACTCTTGTTGTGGGCGGAAACCGTCCAGGATATCGAGTTCCTGCTTGGCCATGAAGCGCATGGCCTGCCCGTGGTATACCTGGGTCTGACATCAGAAGCCATCTACGACGCCGTTACCTTCGACTTTAATGCCGGCCTGCGCCGTCTCATGAATCACCTGACGCACAATGGCTATCGACGCCCCATGCTGGTCACTCCCGGCGCGCGTGAGGCCGACATTAATCTGCCGGATTCCCGAGCGCGCGTATTTCACGACTACTGGCGAGAGCAGGGCATAAGCGCATCGATCATACAGCTCAAGAACGATATACCGCCGGTCGAAGCTGCCCTGCGAGGCGGCATCGACATTGCCGCTATGCCGGCTTCGCGCCGGCCCGATGTCGTGGTTTGCTACAACGATATGACCGGAATCGGAGTCTACAACGGCCTGAAGCGCGCAGGACTTAAGGTGCCTCAAGATATCGCGGTCACCGGCTTCGACGGTCTTTTGGAAGGCCAATGCCTGGACCTGCCCCTGACAACGGCAGCCATCCCGATCGACACAGCATGCGGCGCCGCCATCGAGATGCTCGCACACCGCATCGAACATGACTCGGACGATCCGCCAAACCGGATCTCACTGCCGATCCGTCTCATCGTGGGAGGAACAACGAGGTAATGGAGGCCCCAGAATCCTCTCCCTCGGTCGCTAAGACTCCCTTTACCTCTGTGTGAGCAGGTCTCCGTACCTGTCTCATTCGGAAAGGGATGTCCAAAAATCGCAAACCAGACGACTCTTCCATGTACGCCGCCCTCGACCATTGGCTGATCAAAATGTAAGAGTCGCCTGGAATATGATCCTTGGACACCCCTTTCCGACTTGTCGGAGAGGGGAGGCGAGCCTAAGCGAGCGGGGGAGAGGCTTGTGCAGGTAAGCCATGGCAGTATGGAAGAGGCTATAAGTTTATTAACTACAATCGCCATCCAGAATTGCACTCACGGCAACGCCAGCCCAATCCAAGGAGGAGCATCACATCCATAACCGTGTAGATGTTAGCTCAACTTACACATCGTCCCGTAAGAATATTATTGCTTCAATTGCAATATAAAATTGCAACCTATATCTGCAACCGCCTCGCAGCAATCTGCGAGCGTTCATGAGAGAGGAAGGAAAGACCGATGAAGTGTCTTGGAACGATCGCAGCAGTCTCCGCCTTTGCGATGGCATCGCTCGCCGCCATGGCCCCGCAATGCTCAGCGAAAACCTACTATGTGGATCAATACGGCAACGACAGCGCCGCAGGCACGTCGGCGGCTCCGGTCGCAACCCTGCTGCAGGCCGTCTACCTGGCTAACCAGGACTACGCCGGCGGTAGCACACCAGCCGGCGGCGACATTATCAACATTAACGGCAACGGAAAAACCTACCAGCTGAGCTGGGCCGGTGGCGGAGGTGTCGCTCAGGGTAACCCCGTGACCGTAAATACCCATGCGACTAGCGCGGCTCCCCTCATCATTCAGACCACGCCCGGCCAATCCAATGCCGTCCTCATTGGCGGCAACTGGCTTGGCACACAGGATAATATCGATCTAAACGGCACGTATATCACGGTCCAAAACCTCACCAGCCAGAACGCGATGGGGGTCAATATCGATATTCCCAACGGCGACTATTGCACGGTTCAGAACTGTATCGCCACCGGCGCGGGCTGGGCAGGCATTATGATCGGCAGCACGGCATCGAACCATCAACTGCAGCATGACGCCGTCCTGAACTGCGTCGTGCATGATAACAATCAGGCCAACAACCCGACAGGAAAACCCGGCCAGGATTGGGCAGGAAGTTTGGTCCTCTCTAACTGCACGAATTGCAACCTCCAGTACAACACGGTCTACCACAATTATGGCGAAGGCATCGGCATGTACAGCTTCGGCCAGACAACCACTAATAACTGGGTGGATAACAATACCGTGTACGACAACTGGAGCGTCGAAGTTTACATCTGCAACTCGACATATAACTACGTATGGAACAACCTGATCTACGCGGATTCGAACGCGATCCTTCGTCCGCTTTTCGGCGGCGTTTCCTTCCCGGCAATCGGGATCGCCTCAGATAACGAGAGCACGACTCAGCTCTGCTATGGGTCGCAGATCTACAATAACATCGTAATCGGCGGCCAGAGCTGTTTCCGGGCCGCAAACCAGAATACCGTATCCGGCTTCTATGCGGGCGGCCTGAACGGTTACAAGATTTACAATAACGTGTTCTACAACACCTCGCCCTATAACACGACGAGCGTCAATCCGCCCTGCATACAGGTCGATAACGATCCGGGCAACAACTTCACCTGGGAGAACAATATCGTATGGGAGACAAACGGCATTGTGCCCGTCGCGGTGGACGGTGGCGGCGGCACTCAGATCAAGACGACCAACTGCTGGGACGGTACAGGCGGCTTCAACATGAATGGACCGAGCGATGTTCTGCTGTGGAACACCAATCCCGGCTTCGTAAGCGCTGGGTCGCTCAGCGCATCGGGCTACGTCTTAAATAGCACTTCGCCACTCATATCTGCGGGCACCAACGCGACCTCAGTTCTAACATTTGATTACAACTGGTCTGGACGTCCATCAACGGGTCCATGGGCGATGGGAGCGTTTTATAATTAGGAGATAGGAAACCCACCCCATCCCCTCTAGTGGGAGCAGGTACGGAGGCCTGCTCCCACTAGAGGGAATAAGGGTGGGTCTGAAACGGTAGACAACTGCGATCCCTGCATCTGGCACTCCCAGGATGAGGATCGAGGACTAAGAGAGATTTGCCTGGTCAGAGGATTTATCCATGAATTTACGTCCTTTAGCAGCCCTCCTGGGCATCATCCTTTGCTCGTTCGCCTGTGCCGGATCGCAGCCGGAGGTTGATGCGTCCAGCCCAAAGCCGTCATTACTACCGGCCGGATATTTATCGGCCCGCGGCAGCCAGATCATCGATGACAAAGGCAAGCCTGTGCGCATCGCTTGTGCTGGCGGGTTTGGGACAGTTATCGTCGATGGACGTCTGGGATATGCCCCTCCTTACAAGGATCAGGATACCAATATCGCGGTCCTGAAAAAATATGGCTTCAACTGCATTCGCGTCGACTTTACAAACAAGAGCGTGGACGATCCTGTACTGATGGCTCAGTTTGACGAGTTAGTGGCGACATGCGCTAAATACGGCGTCAAGGTGGTCTTCGACAACCACAACAATGAAGCGACACCTGCCAGCTGGCAGAATGCTGCCCAGCAGATGAACGGATTGTGGTTCGATACGGGCCCCGGTTCGGACGGGACCGATGGTTCCGGAAGCGGCAAGCCGGGCACCGTCAGCAGCGACCAGTTCCTGAAGGACTGGGTGACGATGGCGAAACACTGGGCAGGCAACTCCACTGTAATCGGCTTTGACCTTCGCAATGAACCCTGCGCTCACACATCCACTCCCGCACTCTGGGGAGGCGGCGGGCCGACCGATATTCACGCGATGTATCAGAATGTCGGCAATGCCGTTCTCTCAGTTAACCCTGATGCGCTCATCATCTGCGAATCGATCATCAACTACAAGACCGATTCTTACGAAGGCGATCTATCTCCCGCGAAGACACTGCCGATAGTGTTGATCAATCCGTCCAAGCTCGTCTATTCGGTGCATGAGTATCCCAAAGAGATAGGCGGCTACAAAGGTCCCGAGTCCGGTCCGGGATATGTGGAACGGATGAACCGGTGCTGGGGGTGGATGATCAAGGAGAAATTCGCGCCGGTGTGGATCGGCGAGATGGGATCGTCCATGAAGACGCCGGAGGAACACGCGTGGGGCGACACACTGCTCGGCTATATGAACGGCCGTGAGCCGAACGGCATCAAGCTTGGGAAGCGCGACCTGCCGGTGAGCGGAGACTGGTGGGCCTGGGGCTGCCAGCCCGGCAATATCCCCGATGGCTGCCTCGAAGAACAGGGCAACCTGCGCCCCGAGCAGGCGCCGTATATCGCGCAGCTGTTATACATGCGCAAGTAGAGAGGTAAGATCCCAGGATACCCAATAAGCCCATGCGTTGTCGTATGCCTGCTGCAATACGAGGGCGACCTTCTTCATTGGAGCATTGCCTTCACGAAGTGCTCTAAGCCATCGCCTTCAGCATTTCTAAGGAAACGGCATACTTGAGAGGCTCGCCTTGATCCCATCGGCCGAACTCTTCCAAACAAAGATCAGTCATGCGAAGCACGTCGGAGCCGATGCTTCCTGCTATATGGGACGAAAGGTGGATGTTCGGCCGCGTATAGAGAGGCGAATCGTCCTCTGGGGGTTCAGACGAAGTTACATCAAGAAGCGCGGTGAGGTCGGGGCGCGCGCCAAGGATCGTACAGAGATCGCCTTCATCCACCGTGGCCCCGCGTCCGGTATTGATGAATGTGGCTCCTTCCAGCATCGAGGCGAACAACAGGCCGTTAAGCATCTTAACCGTCTCGGGCTTGTTCGCCAGATGGTTGGAAACGACATCGGCCTTCCGGAAACATTCGGAAAGGGAGGCCTTTTCCACACCTAACTGTCGGGCTGCGTCATCGGAAAGAAACGGATCGAAAACGAGGATACGAATGTCAGAATCGCGCAAGAATTCTATTACGCGCCGGCCGATCGCGCCAGCTCCTAAAATGGCCACAGTTCGGCCGTAGCTCCCAGTACCACGATAAGCGTTGATCCATCCTGATGATGCCCGGCAATCCAGCGTGTTTCGAAAGTATCCTTTGAGTGAGAGATGTATCTGCGCCTGGCAAAACTCGGCGACAGAAATAGCCATTGCCTGCCAGGCGCTCACGACTACGATACCGCGATCGAGCAGAGGAGCGGCAAAAGATTGCACTGATCCGCCGGCGTAGAAAACCGCGCCAAGCTCCGGCAGCAAATCCAATTGCCACTCTGTAAGCAGCGGCATTCCCCACGTCGAAAAGACAGCCTCTATATCTTTGAGGCGAGCCAGGTGCTCTTCAATATTATCAGCGGTTATCGGATGTGGATAGACTGAGGATACTGCCGCTACCTGATCTCTTCGGCCGCAGGCGTAAACCCGATCGAGCGTCTCAACGGGACAAAAAAATGCGGATTTCTTCATACTCTTCAACTCCAGGGAAACGGAGGAGGCTGAATGTGCAGCACGGCGTTCAAGAATACATATAGAACGGCCATACCGAACTCTCCCACGACAAGCCCCAGGAAAAACGGCGTGACTTGCGCCACGAATTTGCTGCCGCCGTATCGGGTGGACAGCGACTTGAATATCCAAGCAGTCAGGCACGGGAACCAGAACTGTGTCGTACTCCATGTTCCCAGAAGAGCATAGCCGAGAGGCTGCAGCGGCCACCAGTACCAACTCCTCCTCAAGGCAAGCAAGAGCATGGTTACAACTGCCCCGCCAACCGTTGAACCGGCAGTCGCCCACGCCGGCTGCGCCTGGACGGAACCGGATGCAATCAGAGCGTCGTTGCCGAAAATCCAGCGCGAACTCCCCTGCTCCATCCAGTGGTCCATGTTCAAGGCTCCGATGCGATAGGGTAGAAAAATGTTCATCGTCACTGCCACGACGAGCGCAACCAGGGGCCCAATGATAAACGCCGGAAGCAGACGCCGGCGCGGTATGTTTGCAGCTTCGGCTATGCGCAGGCCGTCCAGAAAGCCCGTCAAGACGAGGCCGCGCTGGTTCTGCAGAAACATGCTGTCGAAGAAAGATATCATCGTCAGGTTCGCAAGCCCCAGACCATGAGCCGGGGCTACCAGAGTATAGATATCGATCGGACGAAACGTTGTTTCGGTCATCAGCATACCTGCCTCCGCGGTGGACCTTGCCATAACGGGAGCAATAAGAAACAGGCACACGGCTAGCTCAAAAAGAGCAAGCCATAAGGTCATTCCCATACACCAGAGCCAGATCGCACTGAGCAGAACCGCGCCGATCAGACCCCATACCGCAACATGGTAAGGCAGAAGCTCGTTGCCGTCGTCCAAAGACCGACGGCCGATTGCCGTCAGCCAAATGTCTTTAAAATGGTGTTTCGAGGACAGAACGATAGCGCCGACGAGAGTAATATAGGCTCCGACGGTTTGATATCGCAAAGAGGACGCAATGGCGTCTGGGGCCGCGTTTAAGGAGGCGGCTCCGATTTGCGCTAGCCGGGACAAAATGAAAAAGAACCAGATCGACAACAGCAGATCTCGGGGAAGCAGATAGAAGAAGCCGATCGCCGCGAACGAAATCAGGATCGGGGTGTAGTCCAGCTGGTTCCACGGAGCGGTGACCAGGTAGTCGTTCAATGAGATTGTCAGCAGGACCTGTGGCATTGCCGGAAAGCTCTGATGGATGCCGTTCAGCGTATAGATCAAGACCGGCACGAGAACGCCGAACCAGAGCGCAGGCCTGTGAAATACGGATGTCTCCCCCTCGGTTGTGAGTTGAATGGGAAGCTGGGCCAGCGGAAAGGTGAGTTTCTCGTGATCCGTCCAGGATCTGCGCAAGATTGACGCCAGACAGAGAAAGGCAAAGAGCATCAGGCCGATGAGAATGCCCCAGGTCAAAAGCGGAGTTCCCCACGCATGCCATGGAACGGAAAAGCCGCGCGGGAGCTTCTCATAGTAGTATGCTGCAACAGCTTGACGCGGGCCTCCCGTGGGGTTGTAGGGCACCAGCTGGTGCGGAGTTGTCGGGCCGAAGAGAGCGCCGGAATTGTTCTGGCCGGCAAAATAGTTAGGGATCACCAGGAGAGGCACAAGCTTTTCGGCTATTCCATGCGAGGAGACCATGGCGCCGACCAGCATCATAACATAGATCACGAGCAATTCAACCCGGGCTAATCCCAGGCGGTTTGAGAGCCCTTGAACCAGCCGGTTCACCCCCAGGATAGCCAGCAACAGCCCCAATGCCACAGGAGGGAGCTGCAAGTAACCGATGCGAACCGTGGAAAGCACCATTTCAGCCTGGGTTACGAACGCGGCCGTCACGATTACCGCCAACGCGCCGGCCAGAATAGCTCGTGTCAATCGCGGAGGCATGAGAGAGCAAGCGCTCGGCGCCAGTGTTTTATCCGGGAGTGTAGAACCGGCCTGCATTGAACTATCGTTTCTTTCTTAGCTGTTGCTGATTGCGAGGCGATATGTGGCAGAACCTGTCACGCGGCCGGCGCGGGGCATATCATTGATTGGTATAGGCATCGGGCGGAAGGAACTTCTTGTTCTGCATGTCGCTTACCTTACGTTCCTTCTGATCCGCAGATAGGACGGGGCTGGACTGCACATGTTTTATCTGCGCCTGAAACTGGGCGTCGGTCATGGGAGCATTCGCCGGCGGGCTTGAATGGGAGCAGCCCGTGGAAAGAAAGGCGATCCCAAGCAGAGATACCACTGCCGGCAGGCTGACAGATACTCTCCCGCGTGGTGTGTCAGACAATTTGGCTACGTTTTGTGTCATCGTTCATCCTGCAGGGCAACAGATGAATGGGCGCAGCTGGCAAAGGCCGGTTGCGCCCAAATTGTTCTAGCTATTGTCGGTCGTGAAGTATGGAAGGTTGCCCGCCGCGTTCTTCTGGTTCAATATGTTGATCGGGATCCACTTGGAATGCCCATCGAAGAAGGCGCAGTTCACGCCTCCTGAGTGGCGGGCGATGATGGATCCGCAATTCGTGCAGGTGCCGATCGGGGTTTCCAGCTGCGGCTGGCTGAGCGACATATTGAGGTCAAGACTGCTTGTCGTCGCCATCCCGGTGCTGCCATAAACGTCGTAAGAGAAATCCTGGAACGTCAACCCGCCGTTGGTTGAGTTGGCGTCGGAGCTGGTGTTAGGCCCGCCTTCGCTGGCAAAGATGCAGGTCGCCGGGCTGGCTATCTTTGCGACGCTGGCACCGATTTTGCCGCTGCCGAAGGGAATGTAAGGGAAGAGCTGCCCTACGGTCGGATCGGCGAAATAGACATTATTGATCACGTAGGACAATGGGTTCTGGCCGACCTGGGAAACGCCGTTCGTATTGTAGATGTGCCCTGGACTGTCGTTAGGACATGAGACCACTTTATAGCTCTTGATGTACGGTTGCATCAGATCGAACGGAGTGCTGTTCGCGGCAGTGAAGCTGGCGCTGCTGGGATCCGCCTCAATGCCCGGAAACAGGTTCTCATCGTTATCCTGAACATACTGCACCTGCGCCAGGCCGATTTGCCTCAAGTTGTTTAAACAGGAAATCTGCCTGGCTTTTTCACGGACCTTGGCGAAGACGGGGAATAGGATCGCAGCGAGAATCGCTATTATTGCTATAACTACTAGTAACTCAATCAATGTGAACCCGATATGCTTTTTCATGGTGAACCTTTCTATCGTCGTATGTTATTTATGTGGCCTCAAGCAGAGCGGGCCATGTTTACAAAAGAATTAGGAATGCTTCGTTGCAGTTCAGTCACATCTGCCGGCGTTCTGAAGTTAAGCGCCACCTCCCGTATAATTTACAATTTGGTATGACCAATATCTAAACCGATTATAGCATGCCCCATACGAATTGTCAATTTATTTGATTGCGCAATTTTTTGGCTGTGATAAGCAAATACCGCAAACATAACCATCAACCCTTCCCCATCCGCACACTATTGACCATTTACTGTCTAACCAATCAGACCCCGGCATGCAGACATGAATAGCCTGAATCTCATGATATATCGTATTCTCCAATACTAAATCGCCTGTTGACAAATTTTGAATGCCATGCTAGACTTGTCCGACTCACCTATATTGGTCTTACCAAAACACTAATATAGGAGAGACGTATGGCAGTGACGCACTATGCCGACCGAAACCATTCTTCCGTATTGCCGGCTCAGAAACAAGGAGGACACTGATTCACGAGACCGAGATCCGGGGACGCAACTTCACGCGCCACCGATTAACCGCACCAGGGAAAAGAGAAAGTTGAGAAGGATGACACTAAAACGATGTATTCTGTCCGCTGTAACGCTGCTATCCGCCGTGGCGCTCAATTTAGCCGTCTGTGGATCAAGCTGCCGGGCTGACACAATCTGGGGATCGACGACACCGAGCTATATCGACTCAAACGACGGCACCACGCTTACCGTGGGCGTCCGCTTCACGCCCAGCGTTAACGGCACCATAACCGGCATCCGTTTCTATAAGTCCGCCAATAATACAGGCTCCCATACCGGGGCGATCTATAACAATTCCGGCACGATACAGGGCACGGCGGTCACGTTCTCCGGCGAGACGGCATCCGGCTGGCAAGAGCAGAACTTCGGCACGGGGATCTCCGTGACGGCCAACACGACCTATGTCGCGGCCGTCTACATGCCCGTAGGCCACTACTCCGCTGACCTTGCCTATTTCGCGACATCTAACTATATCAGTGGCTACTTGACCGCTCCCATGGATAATCCGGCTGGAGACAGGAACGGAATCTACTATGCCGGCTCACCGCTAACATTCCCTACCAGCACATACAATGCGAACCACTACTGGGTAGACGTTAAGTTCACTCCCAGCGCGCCGCCCTTTCCGCCGGCCAACCTGGCCGGCATTCCGTGCAACGCGCAGGTCTCATTAAGCTGGAGCGCAACAGAGGATGCAACAAGTTACAGCATCTACCGGGGCACATCAGCCGGCGGAGAAAGCAGTACAGCCATTGCAACCGGCATCACCTCTACATCCTATACAAACACGTCACTAACTAACGGAACTACATACTACTACAAAATTAAAGCCGTAAACTCTTTCGGCTCCTCCGGCTACTCCAACGAAACCAGTGGGAAGCCGACATCCAGCGCCCCCTCCGCTCCCACCGGGGTCGCGGCGACATATGGCAACACACAGAACACGCTATCCTGGAGCGCGACCAGCGGCGCCCTGTCGTACAATGTCTACAAGGGCACGACATCGGGCGGCGAAAGCGGCACACCGATCGCGACAGGCCTGACTAGTCTGACATATACCGACCAGCTGCTTGTTAACGGAACAACATACTATTACAAAATAAAGGCTGTAAACTGCATAGGCAGCTCCAGCTACTCAAGCGAAGTCAACGCCACGCCACACTCCGGAAGCGGGACGGCTCTCACCAAGCGCCCCAATGATGGGTCCGGATACTGGCCGGACTTCTCGAATACCGGCTACACACATGCTCCGGGCTATACGGCGCTGACTGATTACCAGGCCGGCATGAGCGCTACAACGGGCCTCACCGTGGACGCCGCGGCTGGTACGGTATTCAACCACATCCGTTTCCTGGGCAAGATTTCGATCGCCAGCAACGCAGGTGACAATCTGGTGTTCAACGGCTGCCTGTTCGAGGGCACGTTCCCGCAGGACAATCTGATACAGGTCTATTGCAATTCACACTGTACGTTCAACTACTGCACCTTTAAGCCCTACGGCATCTCAACGCCTCCCGGCAATGCCGGAACATCGTCGACAAACTGCGACACGGGAAGCGATACGGCCAGTGACGGCACACCGTTCGCATCGTCCTATCAGTCTCTGTCAGGCAATGTAAATACCCCAACCGGACAGCTCGGCACCTTTGTAACGACGATGGACCACTGCGATGTGTGGGGAAATGCGGGTATCCAGCTTGGCGAAGGCACATCCGCGACCAATCCTGCGATATACAATTTCTGCTACATCCACGACCAGGCGGACCCATGGGGCTACACCTGGTCAACAAGCGGCATTGCAGGGACAAACTATCACAACGACGGCATCGGCCCGGATTCAGTGGGCGGTGTCGGCCATGGGTTCATCACGGTTCGGAATTGCACGATCGCCTCAATGGGCAACACCAACGGTCTCGCCCTGCAAGGCTCAACCGGATACAGTTACATTGTGTTTCAAGGAAATTATGTATCCGGGTGGGGAATTGCAATCAGTATCGGCACAAGTGGCGCAAACCCTGACACGAACTGCACATTCACCGACAATATCTTTTCAGGCGAAGTGCCATGTGTCAACAATGCGCAGTACATTCATCACCGGCCTGTCGACGCAAGTGGCAACTCCACAATCAATGGCGGTGGGGCCTGCGCAGCCAACTATATCCCGTCTACCGGAGCGGATGCCGGTTATTTGCTGCCCCCGGGACAGGGAAATGTATGGCGGCGAAACCGGTTCCAGACATTCGCCGGAGACCCATACAGCGCGTGCTCCGGTTACACCAACGGAAACTACTGGTGGCCGTCCGATAACACCTATCACAGCGCGGACTACACAGGAAACTAAGGCAATAAGATATTAAGAGAAAGGGACATGTAGCGCGCATCACCCGCCTGCCGGATCCGGCAGGCGGGTGATTGCAGTTCTAGTGGCAAGAAAGACCAATGATGCAATTAAAAAGACCTGTTCTGTACGCCGCGACGGCACTTCTGGGACTGACATACGGCTGTTCGCACACAGGTTCCGCTGCCCCATCGTCAACCAGCCAGGCAGACACAGCCGTTCAACAGGTAAACACTGCAGTCCAGCCGGCAGTGGCGCCCTCCCAGATCTCCGGCGCACACGTAATACTCAAAATCACCAACGGAAGTCAGATCAGCATTGGCGACACAGGGCGAACCGGAGCGGCCGCAGCACGTGTCTCCGGCTACTCTCCCGCCATGACGACGATCAACGGAAACCAGGTCTATTCCTCATCGCAAACTTTCAACAACGTCAATTTTACAGGAAACGTGCTGGTCACCGGAGGCGACGTCAAGTTTAACTTCTGCTCGTTTACATTCCAGCCGCCGGATGCGAGGCATAGTTCGCAGGCGCAGCAGCTCCTGCAATATAACAACGGCGGCCCCTGCGGCGCTGTGACTTGCAATTGGTGCGACTTCGATACCAACCTGCCGCTCACAGGAGGCAACTTCGAAACCTGCAACTTCCAATCGGGTCAGCGTGTCAGCCCCGCAACGACCGGACCATCATCGTTCACGCTCTATCGATGCAGATTGCAGCATTGCGGCAATGCGATCGGAATGCACAAGCACTATACCGATAGAATGTCGTATATCACGGAATGCTATTTTGGCGACCCGACCACCGGCAGTGGAAGTCATCCGGATGGCTTCGAGATATATTCATCGGACAATATTACCGTTCGGCGATGCCGCATTAATCTGGACTCGCGGACCGATCAATCCTGCCTGAATATCACCAACGACTTCGGCGATGTCCCCAAAAGCAACCCCATTATCATTGAAGACAACTATATCAACGGCGGATCATCCCCTGTCCTCGCGCTCACTCAAGGAGGCTCCTACAAGAGGAATGTGCAGTTCACGGGCAACCATTTCGGCGATTCCAGCCACTGGGGCCGCGAATGCGATTTCGACCGTATGGATGTAACCCATGTCCTGTCCTATGCTCTATCCCATCCGGGCGTCCTCTACTGGGCAAAGAGCAATATCTGGTCGCCTGACGGCGAGGGGGTTACGAATCCTAAGACAGCGCCTTCCGGCGACCCGCCGGCAGGCCTTCCACACAAAAGCGGAGAGTTTGTCGATCCGCGAAACTTTTATGGGGGAGCGATATGGATCTGGAACGGCCATGTCGTTCCATAGATAGACAGCAAAAGATAAGCTATAGAAGCGCGATATGGTCGTCGCCGATGGGTGTCATGGGAAGGAAATGCGGGCCTGCTGCGTAACGCAGCAGGCTCTCGAACAGACACAGCGCCTCCGGCCGGTCCGCATTCATATTCTCAGGCAATCTCAGGGTTGTGGCCAGCAGCCGCCCTGATCCGTACATGGCCTCGAAGATGAAGCCGAACCTGGATAGCGCTTTATTCGGGCTGAGGTAGCTTGCAGTCGTCCTGATGCCTCCGGCAATAGGCTCCAGTTCCGGTGGAAACCCGTCCAGAGGACAATACCGGGCCCCTTCGATGAGGTTGTAAAATTGCAGATCGCAGAAGCCCTCATGCGGAAACCCGCTCAGCGCGGCATGGCCGGCGATCACTGTGCCCTGCGACCCTCCCGCTTTTGGGAAAAACTGAGCGCATGTCTCCGGCTCGGAACGCCCGGCCATGAGCCAGACCGCGCCCCCTGCCCTCAAATGCGATAAGGCAAATGAATCAAGCTCCTGTGTCAAAAGCAATGCCTGCGCCGCAGGCGCTCCGTCCACCTCCGAGATCAAGGGAAAGCGATGGGAAAGCCGTATCGATTTTATATGCGAACAGATGGGTATCGCCAATTGTCCCGGCATCTCCACGCGTGGAAACGACCAGAAGGACCAGCGGTTCGTATATTCCTTGCCCGATCGGCGCGCTTGAACAACCAGTTCAAGCTGCTTCGGATGCCCGGGAACACCAGGAAAAGTTATCCTGCCTGCTTGAGCAATCTCGCCCATAGCGGCTGTCACGAGCAGCGTTCCACCGGCAATCCGGCTTCCTGCGGAGGACACCCACCATTCAACATCCGCGTCCCGCATATCCTCATCCCCATAGTTTGACAGGAATGCGTCTATCGTTGGTGGATTGTCGCTCAGGAAGGCTCTTTCCCCCGGACCGGCGCTGATCAACGGCAGCACGGGACTATTGACCTCTCTCCCCTGCTCAGGGAGCGCAGATTTGGGTGTCCAGAACGAATCGAACCAGCCCTCTTCCCAGGAATCGCCTTCTCCGGTGCCGCCGGGATAGTCGACAATGAGCCAGTAATGGTAACCGGCAATTCCGGAATCTCGCCGCACTTGCTCGATCTGAAACCGCTGCCCGATATGCTGGAGGCGTTGGGAGTTCCGCACGAATTCCGGATAACATGCAGCAAGTCCGCTCGCCTCAACCCACCGGCGCTTTTCATGAAGCCATGACGGCGTGATAACGCCGTCGAACCGATCGATCATGGAAATGTCCGGCAGCGAGCAATAGTAACAGCCGAACTCATGGCGGACCGTAGGCACATCGCCGGGTGGCTTGCCGAAAATGCTGACCATATCGGTCGGACGAAGATCGAACCCGTCGTTGGACATAATCAATGCTGCCGGCGCGAGCGATTTCGCCGTATGATAGAACTCGGAAATCTGCCCCAGCAATAACTGACGATCCTCGTCTGTCTTCGTCCAGTCGGCATCTATCTCATTTCCAAATGCCAGAGACAACAGTGACGGATGGTTGCGGTAAGCCAGCAGAATGTCGTTAAGCTCCTTTCGGAGGAAGCCCCCATGCCGGAAGAAGTACTGCGTGTAGGCGGCAGGCAGCTCAGCCATGACAAGGATGCCAACTTCATCGGCGGCCTCGAAATATGCCTCGGGCGGCGTCATGGAGTGAAATCTTACCGCGTTGAACCCGTAGCTTTTCGCCAGCCACAGCCGTTCCCGATGGACATCCACAGATGCTGGGGGCAGTCCGTGAAGCACTTCGATATTGTCGTCACCGAAGCCGCGCAGGTACAGCGGACGGCCATTCAACAGTAAAACGTCTCGGCGTGTGGTAACGGCGCGGATGCCGAACCGCTGAACGACGCGGTCTGTCTCCTCGCCGTTGCGGCGGAGGACAATATCTGCCGTATAGAGGTAAGGGGCGTCGGGCGACCATAGCCGCGCTCCGGGAACCGGCATTTGCAGCGTCGCCTCTCCGTCGCGGATCGCGGCGGATACGCTGCCCAGCTCCGGCGCCGAAATCACGGCCTCGTCCGGTTCACCGGTTGTTCGCACTCTAAAGGTAACGACTTCATTTTCTATATCGGATGTTATGCAGACATCGATCAGGCGGGTTCGATCCGCAGCCTCAAGAGTGATATCGCCGTAAATCCCGCCCCAGTTCGCAATATAGTTGAGCATTCCGGTCGGCTGGCCGCCTTCCTGAAGATCCGGTCTGGCGTCCAGACCAACGGATGCCGGGTTCTCAATGCGGATAGCGATCGTGTTCTCGGCGTCAATCCGCACTGCCGCCGTCACATCGAACGCAAACGGCGCGCTGAACCCGTCATGATCTCCCACGCGCCGACCATTAACAAAGCCACAAGCCCTTCGGTGAGCGCCGCCGATACGCAGCGATACCGTTTTCTCCCTCCAGGATCGAGGGATAAACACTTTCCTCAGATACCATGCAGCGCCGGAATAGCTGTGCCGCAAGATACCCGCCGGTTCGCCATACCCATGGGCCTGCCAGTCTCCCGGCGCCAGAATGCTGGTATCCGGCATCGCAGACTGAGCCCAACCCTGCGCTTCCCCCACATTATCTGGGTCCAGCCTGAATTGCCAGGTTCCATTGAGATCGATCTGCTGACGGCCGGCGAGGGACGGGCGAGCTGTTTCCTCACCCGGTATGTGAGTCTGTGTCAAAGCAATTTTCTCCATCGTGCGCCTCCGGCGGTACCGGATCTATCTCAGCCAGCGGTCCAGGTTCCCCAGAACAAAGCTGTCATCCGTAAGATGCGGATAGAGGCGCAGAACGCGGTCGATCTCTTCGCTCTGTCCCGGCGACAGATCCTCATTGGGATCCAGGCACCAGCGTCCGGCCAGCAGCCCCTGACGGCGCAATATCTCATGGATGCCCGGGACGCATCCGTGGAAGCTGTTCGCGGCATCGAAGATGGCAGAGTTCGCATCGGTGAGCTGGGAGCCAAGTGTGAGCAGGGCTCGCGTGGAGCAGCCCTGCTCACAGGATTGCTCGCCTTTGCTGTTTACAGTCGATTTGATCTCATGCAAAAGCTCTACCGCACTTCTGGTCCAGACAGCCCACTGCCCGAGCAGGCCTCCTTGAAACGACGTAAGTAGATCGGCGATGATGTTATCGTCATTTCCGGTGTATAGGGCGATCTCGCGGGCGCGCCCGGAGTTCGCCACCGCTCGAATGACCTCTGTCGTCTGATATCGGTTAAACGGGGCCACTTTAATCGCCACGAGGTTGTCGATCAGGGACAATCTGGACCAGAACTTGTAGGGCAATACACGGCCGCCAACGGCCGGCTGAAGATAGAACCCCATCACGGGAATGATGCCGGCGACAGCTTCTATGTGATCGATCAGTGAGTCGAGAGACTCCTCCTTCAGCGCGCCAAGGCTGACCAGGCCTACATGATATCCCAGCGACACGGCGAGCTCAGCCTCACGCGTGGCCTGTTTCGTATATCCGCAGATCCCGGCAATGCGGATCATATCGGAGTCACTCAATTCCTCTGCCGCCAGTTCAAGGACAGGCTGAAGCAGGCCCGAGCCGGGGTCGTGGATCTGAAATTGCGTCGTGTGGACGCCAACCGCGACACCGCCTGCGCCTGCGGCGGCATAATAGCGTGTCAGGGCCCGCTGCCGGCGCTCGTCGAGTTTGCGTTCCGCCGTCAAAGCCAGAGGGTGCGCCGGTATAACAGCGCCTTCAAGCAGCGTTTCTCGCCAGGTCATCAATATTGTCCCGTCCGTGTCTCAAAATGAGTGGGTTTGTCCCAGGTTGCCCTACCCTCGCTTATCCAACTGGCAACCCACTCGATGGCCTGCTCGATACCCACGGCCGGCAAACCGAACATCTTTTCAGACAGACGCGCATCGCTGAGCAGCGCGCTTTCAGCTTCGACTCCTGTAAGATGAAGCGGGACGCCAAACAACGCTGCAAATTGCTCCGCAATCCAGCGAACGGAGTAGGATTCAGAGCTTGTGACGTTGAGTATAAACGCCGGTGAGGCGCAGTATTCCAGGCTCCTCAAACAAATCGAGTTGGCATCACCCTGCCAGATGACATTCACGTAACCCATCGTGATGTCGAGAGGGCGGCGCTCGAAGACGCTTCTCGCGATATCGACAAGTACGCCATATCTCAACTCGACGGCATAGTTGAGCCGAAGCAGTGCCGCCTTTGTGCCGAACTGGTTCGAGAAATATTGAAAGATGCGCTCACGCGCCAGTACGGATTGGGCATATTCTCCGAGCGGCGCGGGCACGACCGATTCATCGGGAGCGTGTCCGTTCACGGGAGTTAACGGGTAGACATTGCCCGACGACCAGGCGACGATCCTGGACCTGTGATATCGCTGGGCGACCAATCCCGGCAAATAGGCATTGGTCGCCCATGTCGCCGCCTCCGCGCCGGCGGTGCCGAACTTTCGCGCAGCCATAAATATCACATGGGGCGCATCGGGAAGCATATCGATAGCGCCTGCTTCAAGAAGATCGGCCGCAATCGTGGTGACGCCGCACTCCTCAAGAGTACGCCGCGCTTCTGGAGAGCTGAACCTCGAAACGCCGATCACCTTTCGTGAAGAACCGGCGGCCCGGCCGGCTCTTACCGCTCGTTCCGCCAGACTGGGACCCATTTTCCCATTCACGCCAAGTATCAGAATATCGCCGTCTAAGCGCCCAAGCGTTTCGATATCTGCCTCGTTTGGTTCGGATAGCAGATTTTCAAGCTGCCGTTCGGTCGTTATCTCCATAGGTTAACCTAGCTCCAGTCCGGCAATGGCATAAACAAGGCCATCGCCGGCCTCAGGCACATCTCCAATCATCATACGTTTCAGTCTTCGGACAGGCGCGAAGCCGAGTTCGCCGGCAATTCTCACAGCCACTTCATTTTCCGGCAGAAGATCCCAGTAGACAGGATCACCAATATGCTTCGACAGAAACCATGCTGCCAGCGCGCGAGCATCATCGGCGTCCTGACAGACACATGGGCCGAAATACGCAGCTCCTGACCCGGGCCTCCCCATCGCAAAGCTTCGGCTGCCGATGCAGGCGCTCATACAGCCCGAGAGGCTTGTCAACAGCTCCATGCGGTCTGCGCCAAATGCTTCTCGATCGAACTCTCGATCAAAAGAGAATGGGCCACTCCGCACTTCCTCAATTGCCGGTAAAGTCGCATCGCAATTGCCAATATTGGCAGACGGGCAAGCCCACCGTTCAATCATGCATACCGGCCTGAAGCCAAGGGCGCTGTAGAGGCGCTCGCCCATATCCGTAGCATCAAGGCCAATGCTGCGAACGGCTTTGCAGTCCAGAAACTCCAGCGCATGCTGCATTAACCGGCGCCCGAAACCACGCCCTCTGTAGTCAGGAGCTGTAAGCACCATGCCGATCCACGCCAGATCACGTCCATAGCATAATGCCGTCGCCGTCGCGACAACGTGCCCGTCACAGTCGATCGCAAAGCAGCCGTCCGGAGCCAGGGTCAGCAGACGCAGCCAATCATCTTCGGTCTGGTTCCAGTGTGCGGTATCTTTAAGGAGCATCACATCATGAAGGTCGGTGCGACGCAAACGACGAACATTGGGACTGTCAGGATTCAAAAGCGCAGCTTTCAAAATCTAAATTTGGTATGACCAATATTAATTTCTTTACTATAGCACACGCAAACGCCAAAGTCAACAACATGAAATTCTCCCTAGAATCGCCAGCATATCGTGCACAAGATCCACGTAGGATTATGAAAACCTGCTATAGAACTTCTAATATGGACTGACCAATTTAAGATTAGGATATAAAATCATGCGAAGTGCAACAGCAATCGCTCAGGATCTCGTTGCCATTCCCTCGATAAACCCGATGGGGAGAGACATCTCAGGCGAGCTTTATTCCGAACGCAGGGTCGCATCGTACGTGATGGACTACCTGGGCCAATACGGAATAGAGAGCGAGTTATTCGGAGCCGATCCCGACCATCCTAACTTGATGGCATTTATCGACGCCGGCTGCTCGGAGACGATCATGCTGGAAGCTCACATGGATACCGTGCCGCATGACGGCATGACGATAGACCCGTTCGATCCCGTGATTAAGGATGGACGGCTTTATGGCCGGGGATCATGCGATACCAAAGCATCGCTGGCGGCCTATTTGTACGCAATCACGGCAGTGGTAAGCACGGAACGGCGATTTACCCGTAATGTCATGCTCGCCGCGGTCCATGATGAGGAATACTCCTTCGGCGGTTCCCGCGAGCTCGCTCAGAGAAAACCGCAGGCGGCGTTCGCAATCGTGGGCGAGCCGACATCTCTCGATATCGTCTACGCGCACAAGGGATATTGCCGCTTCTTCATCACCACAAAAGGCAAAACGGCGCACTCTTCCACCCCCTGGCTTGGCAGCAACGCCATCTATGCGATGGCGGATGTCGTTGACTGTATACGAGCATACGGACAGGAATTGTCGAAATACGAGGATCCTCTGCTTGGGGCCGGAGCGGTAAACGTAGGACGCATCCTGGGAGGCGAAGCCGTCAATGTCGTTCCCGGACAATGCGTAATCGAAATCGATCGGCGGCTGCTGCCGGGCCAGACTTACTCGCAGATCCGCGCGGACCTGCAGAAGATGTTCGACAAGATCGACGCAACAATAATCATTGATGACGCCTATGCTGAAGTGCCGGCAGTATGCGCCGACATTCACGGAACCGGCGCTCAGGCGCTTCTGCAATCCTGCCGCAGCGCCGGCATAACACCTTCGTTCAAGACGGCCCACTATGCGACCGACGCCTCCATCCTCACCGGCGCCGGGATTCCATGTCTGGTTTTTGGTCCCGGAGATATTACGATGGCGCACACGGAGAACGAAAACATCAGCGTCGATCAGATCGAACAGGCAGCCGGAATTATCCTGAATCTTGTATCCAAGGCGAAATGAACAAGCCTCACCCCACCCGATACTTCTCGATCGCCACAGCATCGATCTCGATCCCAAGCCCGGGTCCGTCAGGAACGGCAATCATGCCGTCCTGATCCATGCGCACGGGATTTTGAATGATGTCACGCAGCATCGGGTTGGCGGCGACATTGTATTCGAGGAAGAGGCAGCGCGGTAAACAGGCGTTCACATGCAGGCTCGCGGCCGTCAGGAGATCGGTGAGCCAGGCATGCGGACAGACGTCGACACCTGCCCGCTCCGCTTCCCAGAGGATCTTTCTCATCTGCGTGAAGCCGCCACACCGGCTGATATCAGGCTGTACCACATCGACGCCGCCGCGATTTATCAAGTCGTGGAATCCCCACGCGGTCGCTTCCTGCTCTCCGGCGGCCAAACGCGTGCGCAAACCGGCATCCTTCACCTTGCGATACCCTTCATAGAGCTCGGGATGCAGAAAGTCTTCCAGCCAGAATATGTTGTACTGTTCAAGCCGGCGGATCAAATCGACGGCATCGTAAGCGCTCCGGTTGACTTTCCAGCCGGCGTCGACCATCAGATCGACATCAGGGCCGATCGTTTCCCTGGCCGCGCGCACCAGCGCCTCGTCTCTTTTACCGTCCTGGCCAAAGACGCCCCATCCGAACTTGATTGCCGTGAACCCTCGCTCCAGATAATACTCGCAGCTGCGCTTGATGGCATCGGGGGTCGGCCGAAAGAGCGTCGAAGCATAGGCTCGAACCTTGTTTCGATATGCGCCGCCAAGCAGCTTATGGACCGGCCTTCCGATGGCTTTGCCCATGATATCGTAGCAGGCGACATCGAAGCCCGAGAGTGTCTGGATCGCGACACCGCGCCGGCCGTAGTAAATGCTGCCGCGATAAACCTTGTCCCACAGGCGTTCGACGTCAAAAGGGTCCTCTCCCACAACGAGGGCCTTCAGGCCGTCGAACGCTTCGATACCGCTGGACGGCGCGGATATCGCAGCCGCGCCGACATGCGGCGACGTCTCAATATCCGCCCATCCGGTGATCCCTTCATCGGTCGACACCTTCAGCAGCAGGCAATGCTTGACTCCGGTCGCTTCCTCATCCCCCTGCGGGGTGAGGTTCTCGTATGGCGACTGCAGTATGATCGGCTCGACATCGGTGATTTTCACAGGGGATCCTCGGGAAAGGTGAGAGCGACTTTCAGGGCTTCATGCTTCCCATGTGAGGCAAGCTCCAGCGCCTCGGACCATCGAGAAAACGGCAGCCTGTGTGTCACCATATCGGAAAGACTCAGAGAGGGGTCTGAGAGGCATGCCAGCGCGGCGTCGATATGGTTTTCGTCATTGCAGGCCCCCAGGATCTCCAGTTCCTTGATATGGACGCGGGAGAGATCGACAGGCATACTGCCGGGCATATTGGAGAAAATCACGAGACGACCGCGCGGTCTAAGGCTTTGCAGGCACATCGCCGCAGCTTCAGGATTAGCCACGGCAAGAATGGCGGCATGGACGCCCGCATCTCCGCTCAGGTCCCGAACCGCAGCGGCGGCATCCGGAACCCTGTCCACATTAATCCGCAATGCGCCCGGAACCCGGCTGAGCCGGAACTCCTCTTTCCCGGCCAGTATGACGCAGCCGGGAGACTCGCGCAAGCACAAACGGGCAATCAGCAGACCGAAGGGTCCGTCGCCGGCGACCAGGATCGTCTCTTCCGCAGCCACGCGCGCCCGGCGCACAGCTTCAATGCACACGGCCACCGGTTCGAGAAGCGCGGCCACGGCAAAGTCAACGCCTTCAGGCACAGGCCGCGCCCGGCCGGCGGGAACGCGGTAGTATTCCGCAAACGTGCCGTCGCGATCGAACCCGAGATGCCCCATGTTCTCACAGAGGTGTCCGATGCCGTCGATACAGGGCGCGCATGCGCCGCACGAGATCACCGGATGTGATGCGACACGGTCTCCAACCTGATATCCCCGCACATTGTCTCCCATTGCGACAACGGTTCCGGCCCCTTCGTGCCCGAGCACACGAGGCAGCGCGATTTCGAATGGGTTATGAGCGATGTCGTGAATATCCGATGTGCATATTGTGGTCGCGCGCGTACGGATTAGCAGTTCGTCAGGTTTTGGCGTGGGAACCGGCAGGACGCACGGCGTAAGGCTTCCCAGCCTCCTGAGCTGCAAAGCCTGCATTGTAGGGGGTATCGTCACTGCCCAGGCTCCTCCGCTTTCACATGGAGGTTGAGCAGCCGCAGCGAGTCGCGGTTCAGGATGCTCTCGATCACATCGTCCGGGACAGGAGGCAATCCGCTGGTCCCGAGAACGGCATTGACGTTCCGTAAGCCCGAAATCGAACCGGATGTCGTCGTTGCCGGGTAGTCGGACCCGAAGAGGACTTTACCTTCGGCACGGTATTCCGTCACGAGACGCATCGTATTGTAAAACTGCCAGGGACGGTAATAGAGCGCCGAGATATCGGCATAGAGGTTCGGAGAATGCCGGATCGCGGCGATCGTCTCCCCTTCCCAGGGATGCCCCATGTGCGCCATTACGATTTTCAGGTCGGGAAAGTCAGTTGCGACCTGATCCATATGGAGAGGGCGCGCATATTCGAGGGGAACTCCGCTGCTGAAGGTGGCCGCCATGTGTATCATGATCGGCAGTCCGTGGCGCTCGCAGTAGCGATAGATATCGTAGTATCGCTTGTCCAGAGGATGAACTCCCTGATAAACCGGCCCCAGCTTAACACCCTGGCACCCAAGCGTTTGATGCCCGCGTTCAAGTTCCTCTAAGTAGTCTTCCTGACCCGGATCCACGGAAGTGAAGAAGATCAAACGGTGAGGCGCTCGGGATACATGGGCGGCCACGGCATCGTTCGGAATATTCCAGCCCGTTTTGCGGCCCTGCAGGCCAAAGACAACGGCGGCATCCGCAGCGGCGGTCTCACGCAGATGGTCTTCCGCGGTGAACTTCCAGGGGGCGGCGTTCATATTGCATCGCGCCAGATCGGCATAAACGCGCTCGTTCCAGTCTGTATCCACGTTCATAAAATGGGTGTGTATGTCGATGATCATTGCAATTACCGGATCAGGGAAGGATCGCGTAGGGCTTTACCAGGCCCCGCGCGAACATCGGCCGGAAGCCTTCGGCATGTTCCACACCCACCTGGGAGCCACGATAATGGGTGTTTTCGAGTATCCAGTCATCCAGTCCCTTGTTCAGACCGGAGCGAAAGGCCTCGTCCTGGCTCTTATGGTAAAGGCACAGTTCCATCTTCCGAAGTACCTGACTGCTGACATCGACATAGTGTGTCGGCTCAAACTCGAAGCCCCCGCTTGGCTCGACCTGGAAAACGGCGGGCGGCGCAGCCAGCGGCGGCGCATCCGTTTTGACCATCGGGAATGCAGCCTGCATGGCCGCCTGGCGAACCAGGATACTGGTCGTCATGTGATCGACATTGTAGTCCGGGCTGAAGTGCGTAAAGACGACATCGGCTGCGCAGGCGCGCAGAGCCTCGATAAGACCGTCTCGCACACCAGGCGTATCGTACAGATACTCATCACGCTCGTTCAGACACAGGTATGTGGCATCGACGGCCTTTGCCAGCGCGCGCATCTCACGTTCGCGCACGGCTGCGGCCTCAGCTCTCGGCATTTCCGGCCGGTGCACCATCCCCCCGCTGCCGTCCGTGAGGCATACGAAGTGCAGACGATGCCCTGCTTCCTGCATTTTCAGCATCGTGCCCAGGCAGACGAGCTCATCGTCCTGGTGCGCCATCACCGAGACTACATTCATACATCGCCCTCAGAGCACGCCATAAATGTCATAGACTTCACGCAGCGACTTGCCCTGTAAGAGCCCGATGCGCGTGACGTTTTCCATGCGGACTTTATCGGCCGCGCACTTCAGCACTTCATCCTCGATATCCTGCGGAATGACGACGATGCCGTCGAAGTCGGCAAATATGAGGTCTCCGGGTGATACCAGCACATCGCCGCAGCGCACCGGAACATCGTAAGACATCACCCGGCCGCGCCCCAGGCTATCGAGAGGCCGGATCCCCTGGTAAAAGACAGGAAAGCCAAGGTCGCGGATACGGAGGCAGTCGCGTATCTGACTGTCACAAATACACCCATGGGCGCCGCGCATCTTGGCGGCCGTGCTGCACAATTCTCCCCACGGAGCATTCATGCCGGAGTGATCGGTAGAATGAACGACCACATCTCCCGGCAGCAGGGAATCGATGGCGTCGATCTCAAGGCCGTACGGGTCCTCGTGAATAGTGTAGTCCGTGTCCATCCACCGCATCGTTCTTGCCCTGCCGATAATCGTACAGTTATTGGGATCCAGTGGACGTAAGCGTTGATGCATGGCCTGGTTACGGCGTCCCAGACTGTCCAGGATATCGCAAACAATCGGCACATACAGTTTCTTGCGCATCCAGGCGAAGCGATCTTCGTCGGTTTCGAACATTTTGGCCTCAAGCATCATCGCGGTTTCTCTTCTGAGCGCGCACGCTTCAGCTCCTCGGTCGCCATGGCCATGTGGATGCTCATCGCACGGCGGGCATCGACAGAGTCCTGTCTGATGATCGCGTCGCAGATGCGCTCATGGATTTCATAGGTGCTCACCCAGTCACGAACGCCTGCCTGAGTTGCCGCGATGCCGCTGCGGATGGCGTCATGAAGGCATTCCATAAACCGGGCCAGGATCGCCAAACGAGCGGCCGATGCAATGATTTCGTGAAACCGGACATCGGCGTCGGTCATTGCATCGGGATCGGCGATCGCTGCCTTCAAATCCGCCAGCGTCTCCTTGAGGGCCTCGACATCCTCATCAGACCGGCGCTGCGCTGCCCGCTCGACAAGGTGCAGTTCGATAAGCTCGCGGATTTCGTATAACTCGTCGATAGTCGGACGATCCATAAGCACAAGAAATTCGAATGAAGACTTGAGGACATTCGTGCTCGATTCCGAAACATGGGAGCCGGAACCATGCCGGGTTTCCAGTACGCCGATATTTGACAGCGTCCGCAGAGCTTCCCGAAGGGATGCCCGGCTCACCCCCAGCTGCTCTGAAAGATCGCGCTCCGGGGGCAGCCGGGAGCCGGGCCGATATCCCTGAACCTCCACAAGCCCCTTGATTTGCTCAATGACGCCGTCGCACACGGAAGGCTTCGGTTGTGCTTCCTTAACAAGATCTTTGCTCGCTGATTTTCTCATAATATTTTGTCAGTATGGCTGCATTTCGAAAGAATAGTGGTCCGTCCAATTTGAATCAATGATACCATGGAATTCAGAATTATACAACCCCGTTTCGCATCGATATCTTTGTGTAATTTACCGTAAACAGATCGTGAGAACGCCTGATCCCATCCTTCACAATTGAGTTGCCGCTTCTCTAAGTGGTAAACCATTTAGGGGAAGAATCCTGGCGAACCGGCCGGCGAAAAAAGAGTTCCGGCCACGTAAAAAGCGGCTCGGATGGCGCCTCCAATCCAGGGAGGCATTCCACTGTACACCTCTCCATGCGGTCGGGCAGTGAAGGGATACAACCGCATACCGTGTAACATAGTGACACTGCCTTGCAGCCAGATATCATTCCGGATATTTCCGATATTGAGGAGAAATACGTGACGACCTCAGTCCCCGACAGCCGGATCAACCTGACAGCCGAAGAATGGTTCTGGGCGAACTGGCGAAACCAGGAGCCTTTGAAACGCGGCGATCCACGTCCCTTCGAGCAGGACGCGGCCACCCGAATCAGGAAGAAGATGACCGCTCGAACCGGGCGGATGCCGTCATGGCAAAATGCCGGCCTGGAAGCCGGCATGGCTTACGATGAAGCTGCGTTCTGGTTTGCGGCGATCCGCGGCCGAGACGAGCGCGCTGTCATTACGACGGCGGAAGACGCATTCGGCGACAACGATTCTCGTATTGCGCCGGAGTTGATGTTGTGCCTCGCAATTCTGGTCGGCCCCGTTCGCCTGGTTGAGTTGATACTGCAGCAGCAGGAAAGGCTCAATACAGTCGTGTCCAGGCACTGGCATCGCAACTGGTCAGGGCTGACCGACGGTCTCATTCAGGGAATGCGCCGGTACGTGCGGCCGTATATGACCGCGCAAGAACTCAATGAGACCCGCCCCCTCGTTGCCGCCGCGATGGCAAAAACGACATGGCCGTCAGACTACTATCTGATACCGAACGCCTCGTTCTTCCTGGCGTCCATCCTCGGGCTTGGCGACCTGCTCGAACCGGTCATCGCGGCGATCCCCGACAAGACTTATGTCGGGGAAGATTGGTATCCCCACTATCATTCTCCCCACCAGGTCGTCCTTGGTCTTGGATCTTCAGAGACCGTAATCGCAGAGATGAAACGGTTGAAATTGAGACTGCGTGTGCCCGAACATGTCGCCGGCTGGCTGGCGCACACAGAGCTCAGCGAGCTCGATTTTGTCGTGCAGTCTGTCCGGGCAGTCGGCACAAAGGACGAAGCCGAGCAGCTCGTTACCGGATTGAATCGCGTCGTCTCGCCATCCGCAGCGCCCTACATACTCGATCTCCTGAGGGATTCGAAAGCGCCACAGGTTGCGCGAATATGGCTGGAGGAGCATCCTGAGCATGCAATCTACGGTCTTGTCACATCGGCGGCCGGCCACGGCCGGTTGGCTGACGATGCCGCCGGCTATCTGCGCCGGCAGAAAAAACAGGGACGCATCGAAACCATCGCGGCCGCGCTGGATGGACAACCTCCGAATGTCGTTCAACGCGTCCGGGAGTTGGTCATCGACTATTCGGAGCGCGAATATACGCCGTTTGACGAAACATCCACGCCACAGTGGCTGATGGATGCTCTCAAGACTGTGACGCCCAGTCACAAGCGAACGATCGATCAGACGATGCTTCCCGTGGTGGCCATTGAGGACTGCAAGCTGAATGACGCTCACGTGGGTCTTCTCCTCGACTCGCTCGCGTCCGATTCGCTTGATACCCCCGGACCATTACTCACTGCGTTGAAAGCAAACGCAGACTCATCCTCGCTCGACGCCTTCGCCTGGAGCCTCTTCGAACAGTGGCTGATGGACGGCGCGCCGCCAAAAGAGAAGTGGAAGATGACGGCAATCGGGTTCCTGGGATCTGATGCCGCCGCATTGAAACTTGCGCCGATGGTCCGAAAATGGCCGGGCGAGGCGCAGCATGCCCGCGCCGTGACAGGATTGGAATGTCTGCGCGCCATTGGGACCGATACAGCATTGATGCAGATCAACGGCATCGCGAACAAGGTGGCGTTTAAGGCCATTAAGCAGCGAGCCGCCGAGTGCATGGATGATATTGCGAAGACCAGAGGGATGACGCGAGATCAGCTTGAGGACCGAATAATTCCGGACTGCGACCTGGACGCCCACGGTTCGCGCACCTTCGATTTCGGTCCACGGCAATTCCGACTGGCGCTCAATTCCGATATGAAGGCAATGGTCAAGGATGGGGCCGGCAAAATAGTTCAGGACCTTCCCAAGCCCAATTCAAAAGATGACGCCGATAAGGCGGCTGCGGCCGTCGCGGAATGGAAGCTTCTCAAAAAACAGGTAGCCGAGGTGGCGAAGGTCCAGGCCGGCCGCCTTGAGCAAGCCATGGTGACCGGCCGGCGATGGCAGGCTGCGGAATTCGATCAGCTTCTGGTAAGCCACCCTCTGATGATCAACCTGGTTCGCCTCCTCGTCTGGGGTGTGTACGACGATTCAGGACAACTGTCATCGTCATTCCGGGTCACCGAAGACCGGACGCTGGCCGACAGTGGCGATGAGGTTTACAATCTGTCCCCAAACGCCTGCGTCGGCATCGCCCACCCGCTTCAGCTTTCGGATCAGGAGCGCTCATCCTGGGGAGAGATCCTGGCCGATTACGAGATCGTCCCTCCCTTTCCCCAACTTGGCCGGCCAATCCACACGCTCGCCGGCGATGAGCCTGAAGCGGTTGAACTGAAGCGATTCGGGCAGACGCAATTGCCATGCGCAACCGTCGTGTTCACGCTCGACAAGCTCGGTTGGTCACGCGCGCAGTCTGCGGACGGGGGCGGCTTCAGCGAACACACAAAGCCATTTTATGGCGCGAACGTCACTGCTGTGGCCCAGTACGACCCCGGCTGCGCCGTAGGTTGGATCGTCGAAGCCGACCCACAGAAGATTACAGATGTGTTTTTTGTGCCGGGGATCGTCCTGCCGGGAGAATGGTGGCCCAGCCACAAAGATCGACTCAAGTGGGGCGATGTCGCCCCTGTGGTCGTATCCGAAGTGCTGGCGGACTTGACGTCGATTGTGGCGAAAGAGTAACAGGCTGCAAATGGAACCCACTATCGACATCGCGGAGGAATTCTACATCTATGTCGGGGCGCGCTCGCGAAAGGTCAAGCGGCGTCCGCCTGCAAAGCCATTCGATCTGGCGGATTGTCTCGACCGGTTTTCGCAACTCAAGCAGGTTCCCAGGCGCTACGAATGGAACTTTCCTCGCGCGGAAATTAGTCCGTCTCTCTCCAGGGAGGAGGCGCATTTCTGGGCAGAAGCCTTTAGATGGGCAGGAGGCCAGCGGCAAAAGCCGGCAGATGTGGCGCAAGCTCTGAAGGATCGGCGCTTTGATGGACATATCGACGATGCTGACCTGTATTCGGCAGATCAGTCCGTCATCGTCCATTGCCTGCCCCCTGAAGCCGCGATTGTTCTGGCGACGCTCAGACCGCTCGATACCATCGTCGATTTGCTCACAATTCAAGGACGCAAATGGACGCCGGCTAATACATGGAATTTGCTGGTAGGGTTTCGCAGGTTTGTACTCCCCTATCTCGCCGAATCTGAATGTGAGCATCTCAGAAAGCGTGTTCGCGCGGCCATCCATGCAGAGAATCTCAACGCAGCCCGCGGACTGCTGGGGCTGGCCGCCGCACTGGGAATGCCGGACGAACTCACGCCGATCGTCGAAAGCTGGCCCATCCCTTATACGTTCACATTCGAACAGAATGAGAACCTCGAGTTTGACATACTGCTCGGTCTTCGCGATCCGGAACTGATAATCCACCATGCTCGCCGGCTCAAACGTTATCCGCAAACGGGAATGTGGATCAAGCGCTGGATTGCCGCAACCGGTCTTCGCGACCTGGATTTCGTCGTAGACAGCATCCTTCGATTCGAAGATAGTCCGCAGCAAACTGTGGCAATTCGAGCCCTGGGGCTTGTCCATGCGCCTGCCCTGGCCGTTCCAATGCTTCGCATATTCCGGCAGAGCACTACCCGCGAGGCCGCAGCCGAATGGATCAACGCCAACGTCGATCACACAGCTGCCGGTTTAGTCGCAGAGGTCGAAGCCGGATCTCAATATGCGGAAGATGCGATCGACATGCTGCGCAGCCTCAGCGCTCTCGGTCATCGTGAGGCCATCGATCGTGAATTGGACAGAGTCAGTCCCCACGCAAATCAAATACGTGAGGCACTGTTTGTTCACGATAATGCTGATACGGAGATCGAGCCTCTCTCCGATGACATGGCTCCCGAACCGATCGCGGCAATGGTCAAGGAGCTGTTTCGCCCCAATCTGGCCGCGAACGATATCTCCAAACTGCCTCCGATCCTGGTCGATACGCCGCAAGGCGTACGGCATCTGTCTGCCAAACAACTCCACGCGCTTATGGTCTCCCTGGAACGTTCGACACCGGAGAAGCCCTCGCCACATGTGCTTGCCATAAAATCAGCGGTCGATGCAGAATCGCTCGACCGTTTCGCGTGGAGGCTGTTCGAGTTGTGGCTGGATAACGGGGGCTCAGCGAAGGAAAAGTGGAAGCTCTACAGTGTCGGCTTTCTCGGTGGTGACTACTGCGCAGCGGAACTGATCCCGTTTTTAGACAAGTGGCCGGGGCAATCTTTCCATCAACGGGCTGCAATCGGTATCAAGTGCATGCAGATGATAGGAACCAGCCTCTCACTATCCCATTTGTTTGAGATGTCGCTCAAAGGGGCGGTTTCGTCATATGGAGCATTGGCCATGGATGCGCTTGACGCGGCAGCTGCCGACCGCGGTATCTCGCGTGTGGAATTAGAAGATCGGATCGTTCCCGAATGTGGGCTCAATTCGCGTGGGCAGAGAGTATTCGACTATGGAAAACGCGAGTTCAAATTTGTGCTGAGCCACGAGAGCAAGGCTCAACTCCTGGATCAGCATGGAAAGCTATATTCGAACCTGCCGAAAGCCGGCCGTAACGACGATCTGGCGATGATTCAAAAAGCTTCATCGGAATGGCGTAAGTTTCAGCCTTTGATCTCGCGAGTAGCGCAGACGCAATCCCGCCGGCTGGAGATCGCAATGATCGAGTCACGCCGGTGGCGGCCGGACGAATTCGAACAATATATTGTCAAGCAGCCATTGATGTCACATTTAGCCAGGATAGTTCTCTGGGGAGTCTACGACGGAACTGGCCAGCTGCTTTGCCCGTTTCGCGTCAGCGAAGATCGGACATTCGCCGATGTCTCAGATACCAGGTTCGAGATTGCCCCGGATGCTGCAGTCGGGATCGCACATCCAATCCACCTGACTGCCGCTCAGGTCCGGGATTGGAATGAAGTGTTCATTGACTACGAAATTTTCAGCCCGTTCCCGCAGCTTGCGCGGCCTACCGTACGACTTCGGCATGAGCAGACAGATAAGCATGTCTTATCCGAGTGGTCTCAGTCCCCGGTAGCAAAGCCGAACCTGACCTGGCTTGAGAAACGCTATTGGGCGGGCGCGTACGGCAGCGGCCGGAATGAATATCGCCGCTTCTTCGCCACGGCAAACCTGACTGCCGTTATAGAATACGAAGCCTATTCCAAGCAATATCTCAATTCGGAACAGAGAATCACGGCAGTATCATTTGTGCAGGGCAGATACCCCCGCAAAGAATGGAAAGAGTACGACGATAGCCGGCCCAAATGGAGCGATGTCGACCCCATAGTCGTATCTGAGGTTCTGGCTGATTTGATGTCGATCGCGGGGACGGAGAAATAGGCATACTGTGCCGAAACAGAACTTTCACGATCAGCTCAAGCTTTAGAACAGGGTCAGGGCATATCCGGCCCGTCTCCAATCCCTACTCTCACCACTCCAAAACCAATGCCTGTCCCTCGTTGGAGAACGCTTGATTATAGGCCGGCGCTTGTGCAGTTGTCTGAAAGCCTCTAAGAAGAGTTGCCGCCAGACAGTCTATTTATCGGATATGAATGCCTCAGAAATTGGCAGTTCTTAACTGATCATCGATATTACCGCCCTCTTGAAATTTCCGATACTTGGCCCACAATTGCTGAACAGCTGCAAGCAGCTCGGCATCGAGTACCTCTTGCGGTCTGGGGTGAGATTGATCCTCGGGAGAAGTAGCAGTGAAACGACAAATCGTATCGGTATCGCAGATAAGATTGAGTTCAGCCCAGGAGTTGTATCCCCATAGCTGCGCCCGCCGTTCCTGATACTCATCAAGAGACAGATTCCCTTCATTGAGGAGGCCACGTAAATGGCTGACTTCAGCACGAATGTCATCGCCATTAATCCTATCGTCCTCATGCGCCCAATCACTGAACTCAATGAAGCGAGTGCGAAACTCATCTGCATTCAGGGAGCCCCAGAGATAATCGCGTATAAGTTCCTGATGGGGTACATATCTGTCTTTCATGGCGGGAATGGTCATTGGTTACTATTTTCAGGCGATTATATTAAGATTAAGGCGGTCGCTTTCAATATTCTCTTCAGCGGTAATATGATTTTGGCAATTGTACCGTATGAGTATTCGAGCCGCCACAAACGGACACTTGCTCACACCAGACTATTCAGGTAGTTTCCGACATTTAGCGCAATAACCTGAACCGGCTATAAGGACAGAAGCATGAGGACGAAAAGACAAAGTAGCTTGCTGACGATCTGCTAGCTAAGGGTTCCCCAAATATGAAATACTGGTTGCCGTACATCACGATTGAGCATGGGAACGGAATGACAGGCCATGTCCCGGATGAAGCGCAGGACGCTCTCCTCAAGGAATACGACAAGTATTTCATGTCGATAAAGTCCAAGCTCCCTGCCGATATTCTCCTGTTTGCCGATAGACGCGATGCGACAATCTATCTAAACGATGGCCATCTACAATCTATTGACTGCAACCTCGAAGCTGGGACAGTAGATATTGTGGTTGACGGCGATGTTTATGCTCCAGGCCGTGGTAAATTAGGCTGGACAATGGTGACGCTTCACTATGAGAAGGTCAGCAAATTACAATATATCGGCGAAAACAAGACACAATTTAACGTGGGCGTTGGGGATCATCTTTTCGATGAGATCGAACTGATAGACGAAAGCATGTTCAAGCACAGCATGTACTTCTTTGGAGACATAGAGATCGCCATCACCTTCGGAGATTTCTCGCTTCGGCTCGGCGAATTAGAAGTTTGTGGATAATCACCGATCATCGAAGTTACATACGGCCGTTGAGAAATATGAGGTATGAGTAAGCAGACTGAAATACCCAGGCAGAGCGACATTCCGGCAGTTGCTTGACGCATCGGCTAACTGCATTCCGGGTAGAATTCGGCAGCCTACCGATCGCCTGGCCTCCAAACGCGGTTAGCAAACAAACACAATAATCCTTATAAACAGGCTCTAAACTGTCTTTACAAATAGGACCACCACAATGAACCGCCTTTCTTCTCTGCTCTTTATCGTGCCCCTCCTCGTTTCTCCTTTGTCGGCTGAACCTACTAAGGGAGTACAGGCCTCGCGCCAGGGCAATCCCATTGCTGACGGCTGGTATGCCGACCCGGAAGGAACCATTTATGGGAATCAGTACTGGGTGTTTCCGACTTACTCCGCCCCTTACGATCAGCAGACTCACTTTGATGCCTTCTCCTCGCCCGATTTGGTGAAGTGGACCAAGCATGACAACGTGTTGACCACCGACAAGATCAGTTGGGCCAAGCGAGCTCTCTGGGCGCCGTCGATTCTGGAAAAGGACCGGCAATATTTCTTCTTTTTCGCCGCCAATGACATTCAGAACGATCAGCAGGTCGGTGGGATCGGCGTCGCGGTCGCCTCAAAGCCGGAAGGCCCGTATAAAGACTATCTCGGAAAGCCTTTAGTCGACAAAATCATCCATAAGGCCCAGCCGATCGATCCTTATGTTTTCCACGACGACGACGGTTCCTACTACCTCATCTACGGCGGCTGGGGGCATTGCAATATCGCCAAAATGACGCCGGACTTCAAAGGCTTCATCCCGTTCCCGGATGGCGAGACTTATAAACCCATCACCCCTGAGGGCTACGTCGAGGGGCCATTCGTCTTCAAACGCAACGGCAAATACTACTTTATGTGGTCCGAAGGCGGTTGGACAGGCCCGGATTACAAGGTCGCTTACGCGATTTCCGATTCGCTTCTGGGTCCGCACAAGCGTATCGGAACGGTCTTGGCTCAAGATCCGTCCATCGCGACGGGCGCCGGGCATCATTCCATCATCCACAATCCCAAGAACGACTCCTGGTACATCGTCTACCACCGCAGACCTCTGGGTGAAACTGACGGGAACCATCGGGTCACCTGCATCGATAAAATGGAGTTCGATGCGGAAGGTAAAATCAAGCCGGTTACCATGACCAGAGAAGGCGTATCCCCAAACCCGCTGGGCTTCCGGAGTTCTCGCTGAATCGGTGAACGATGAAGCCATTTGTCCTTTCTGTGAGTGGGACGCGCCCCAAATATCTTTCAACAAAGGCTCAGGGCGCGGAGTTTCGGCTGCTGGTTCGCGCGCCGGCATCCACATAGAGCGGAATCTGAATGTCGCGGTCGTAGCTGCCGCCGCGCAGGGCCAGGTCGGAACGCCGCACCGGCTGTGGCCCATCCACGATCGCCTCGGAAGGCGCTCCCATATTCGTGAATAGTGAGATGGACGCTCTGCCATCCACCATGTGCAATTCAGGGTTCTGCTTGCCTTCGGGCTGCTGGTTGGTCGTGTTGGTGTAGCCACCCAGCACTTCCAGAGAACCTCCCTGCTTTACCGTGAACGGTGTCGCGCCCATATTCTCGGTCTTGAAGCCGAAGATCCAGAGACTTCCGCCATTGCAGACGATCTGGTTGCCCTGCCCATACTCAATGTCGATCTGACGCGCATACACATGCTGGCCGGGGCGGCAAAAGTTGTCACCAGTGGCGACATCATTGACATTCTCCAGATAGAAAGTCACCGGCAGCCCCTGCGGATTTGAAAGCCCACCCCCGGCGCAGCGCAGAACGACATCGCGCACTGCGCGGACTTCGATGGGCAATCCCGAATCTTGCACGAGAAGTGGATCGCGCGACGCGGCCGATACGACGAGCTTGCCCCCGGATACATCGGACGCCATCACGTTGACGAACTTTACCGTCGCCGGCACATTGATATCGCCGCTGAGCTTATACGTGCGCTTCCGGAAACAGACGACCGGCTTGCCGGAGTCGAAGGCTGCCCGGACACTCGGGTAGTCGTCGACCACCGCCCAGTCCTTGCGCGGATCATACCAGGCGACTTGCGGCGTATCCTGAACCGGAAGTTCAAGAGACTTCTCAGCGTTCGAAGCGATACCGTTTGACGAAACATACTCCTTCACGACAGCCTCGGAAACGACATTGCGTCCAGCCTGCCTGATCGAGCACGAATAGCCACTCGTCGCAAGCCCCCGCACAAACAACCCCTGCCTCTGATCCTGTGTCGCCTCGATCGCCGCAACCTGGCCGCTCGCCCCAGATTTGCGCTTGAAGATGCTGTCGATCACGACCGTCTGCGATCCGCCTTCGTCGATCTTTACGGCCCCAGCTCCCGTCTGGGATTCATCGATAAGCACCCGGCGCAGCGACATTCCACCGCCGGTATGCAAAATGCCCGCTTTGTTCTGCCCGGTGAGCGTCGTATATTCCCATGACGTATCGCTCTCGCCGTTGGCAGGATCGAATATCCCATAGTTGAAGCCTTTGACGCTCACATCGCAGTAGTAGCCTTGGATCGATCCCGTTTTGAACCAGATACCGTATTGTCCCTGCCCGTCTTCGGACCGCACGGTCACGCTGTGCATGTCGGTCTGGTTGGCTCCCTGCATAAAGACGCCGACCGCGCCAGGATTGCCCGATCCCGTGGAGATCGTAATATTCCGCAGCCAGTTGCCGCCCGGCAGGTTATTGAAGATGGTGTCCGGGTGTTGAAACGCGACGACGATCTTGGGCGCATCCGGATTCTGATAGCCGGGGCAATGGTCTGCAAGCCGAATGACGGTCGATTTGCGGCTCTGGCCGACGATACGGATGCAGTTGATATCGAACGTCCCGTCCCACTTCGCATAAGCGCCGACAGTCGCGCCCCGGTAGATCAGCGTGTCCGTGACATGGTACGTCCCGTTCGGCGCATAGATGTAGTAATGATCGCCATTCCAGGGACCATGAGCCTTGAAATCGCGCTTCAGCAGATCGTACGCATCACGAAAGGCGGCCGTATCGTCGGACTTGCCATCGCCGATGGCCTTATGCATCCACGCCTCAGGCGGATTCTTGACATCGATTACCGGGCCGCCGTTCTGCAGCAGAAACGACGATGGATATGTGATAACCTGGTCAACCTGCCGATCCCCACTCCGGCCGGCTGCCGCCATGGCGGGAGAAAAAACGCCATGCGCTAAGGCGACGGCAGATGCTATGGTGACAACGGCTTTAATACAAACTAACGACATGAATTTCCTCAGCGATAAAGAAGAGCGAGCAACGGTTCATCGAAATGAGCCTTACCACGACCGAAAACGATGCCTAAGGTCGCTGGCTTCCCTCCCTAAATCCCTCCCTACGAGCAGGCACGGAGCCCTGCTCGTAGGGAGGGATTTAGGGAGGGGAGCCAACAGAGACAGTTTCACCCCATCAACGAACAGCCCACGTCTGCGATGCCGTGCTGTTTGCGCCATAGATCTGCACCTGGGTGCCGTTGGCGCTCAGTCCGCCGGAAACGTCCATTCTGGCCCCCGTGGCACATTGAGGGGTGAAGGTATAACCGCCGGTGACGGCGGCCGGCTGCCAGCGTTGCGATATTGTGTTGTTGTCCTGGTAGAGCTGAACAACAGTACCATTAGCGGAACCGCCTCCGTTGACATCCAGGGCCAGCGCACTACTGTAAGACGGCTGGATCTTATACAGGTTGCTGCCCATGCAGGTGAAGTTCCATTTCTGATTGGCCGCCCCGCCGGCGCTCCAGATCTGTACCTTGGTCCCGTTGGCCGTACCGCTTGCGTTGGCATCGAGGCAGGAGCCGGTGGCGCAAAGCGGTGTTAGCGTGTGGACGCCGTTCGGGATGGAACCGCCGACCGGATCGAGTTGAATGACTGTCACGGTGTCCGGAATATTGACACTCGCCTGCCCGCCGGTTACGGTCAGCGGAGACCACTGGAGCTGCCAGTTGCTGTCGTACGAGTAGACGAACGCCTTTCCTGTGAAGCCGGGAAGTGAGATCGTCGTCGCCATCGCAGGCGGAGTGATGTCGCGGCTCGTGCCGGTTATTTTGTTGCCCGATGTGTCGTAGCCCGACGTATTCGCCACCTCATGGTAGAGGACCAGATAGAAGGAACCGTTGCTCTTCTGCAAAAGTGTCGGATGCACGAGTTCGGTCATCGTGTAGCCGCCGTTCGGCGCGACCGAGATAGAATATGGCAGGCTTCCCGGCACAAACGACGGGCTTACTCCCGGCTCGGCCAGTAGCTGGATCAGGCTTTGCAGCGCCGTATAGGCCGGCTTCGGCGTGACATTGTTGTAAAGCAGGCCGTAGTTCTGCTCGCTATTGCTGGCATCCGTATTTTCGTCAATCAGCTCATAGAGATAAGTCTTCTTCGTTCCCCGTCTGAAGTATTCCATCAAGAGGCGCGGAATATACTTTGCAAAAGCCGTCTGGCTGACGCTATTGGTCGCCGTGCCGGTGAAGTAACCGGTCTCGGTGGCATACATCGGCTTGTTGCCGAACGGCGGCGAGTAGACATCGTAGGAATATGACCACTCGTCCATATTGCCCGACGGTTCCCCACCCCGGGCCCAGTAGCCGCCTGCGCCGCCCACGAATGGAATGGTGTCATAGGTGAACTGGTTGGCAAACGGGTTGCCACCAGGATAGGGATGGAAGCAGCCATAATCGACATAAGACGCCAGCCCTGCCGATGCCAGCGGGTTCTGCCCAGGCTGATATGTTCCACCCAGCGGCATCGCCACGACCGGTATGCTGGCCGTCTGAGGATCGTTCTTGAGGGCGGTATAGACATCCTTCATGAACTGGGTCGCCCCGCCTCCGCCGCTCGACGACCACCCTTGCCCGTTGTAGGTAAATCCCAGGGAAGGCCAGAAGAGATCCGGCTCGTTTGGTCCCTCAATCCCATCGATGGCGTTGAGCGGCGAATTGACGGCCTTGATCTGTGGAATGAGCGTCCCCGTGATATTGCTGCTCGTCCAGGTAGGACCACCGGCGTCGTTCGGATAGACACCCACCAGCGATTTGATCCCGGAAGCGGCCAGGTCCTGCTGCCGCCCATTGAGGCCGGAGCGGACATGGCGCACGCCCAAAGAGATCAGGGCGTTCTTCACGGCAGTGTAGTTAGTGTAGTAAACCTCGTCGGTATAGTCCCAATGGGTATTGACGCCGATACTGTCGACAAAGCTGTCGGCGCTGGCTGCCTGTGTGTTGCTCACGGTGACGTTATCGAATTGGGCCGTGCCAAGCGTGGTTGTATTATGACTGCAGATGCAGAGGCCCACATAAGCGCCACCCGTGGCGATGGGTTGTGGTGTTCCAAGCTGTGTCCATGTTCCCGGCGAATTGCCGGAATTGGGCGCGTAATAGGCGGTGACGTTGCCACCGGAGCGGACAAGCTTCAGCCAGGTAACGACGGTGCCACTGGTTCCCGCATTGCCTCCGCTCGGGTTGGCGCCGTTCCGGTACTGAAAATTGATCCCGTTCGACGGCGTTACGACACAGCCTGCGAAATTGGACGTGGCCGCGAGCGACTGGCGCACCATGATTCCGGCCTTTGCCCAGACATCGGTGTTAGCCAGCGAGAAGATGCGCGCCTGAATAGTGGTGTCGCCGCCGACATACTGATAGACGTAGTGAAACTGATCTGAGGTGTTCCAGATATCGTAGCCCGAGCCGGATACTGTGAAGCTGCCGCCAAGCGAACCATTGTAGCTATAGATGACACCGGATTGGTATTGCGACAACCCTGCCGGGCTGGGCGCGCCGATATCGGCTCCCGCCCACGGTGGCGGCAATTGATCCTGAGCCGACGCTTTCGACGGCATCAGCGCCAGAACGGCACAGGCAGCCAGGCAAGCGCCGGGCCGCGTAACTACCCGCGCCCAGGCGATGCCCGAAATTGTTCTGATGATCGAATACTGCATGGCATGACTCCTCTGTCCTGCAGAATCCTCTCCCCCGCGCCTTAGAGCGCTTCCCCTCTCCGACCCACCAGTGGGGCTTATAGGAAAGGGGCGTCCGACTTTCGTGAACCAGGCGACTCTGACATGTGTGTAGCCTATATTTAATAGCCATGTATCAGTAAGAGTCGCCTGGTTATCGAACATTGGACATCCCTTCCCGTTTCGGGGAGGGAAAAAGCGAGTTGTGCGAGCTTGAGGGAGAGGCTTGCCTCCGTGTTTAATACCAGTAAGCGCATCCTGATCCGTTGGGATACGAGGCCGTGGCGGGGCGGAAGGTTGCATTCCAGGGCAGGACCGCCTCCATCGCCGCGGACAGGTTCGGAGTATTCGGCGCGGGCAACGGAGGGCTCGCTTTCACGTGGCCGTCGACAAATAGCATATTCGCCCGGCTGGTATGGCGCGGCAAGTTCGTCGCCGTATTGGTCAAGCGCCCGGGATCGCCGCACCAGACGACGTAGTTCTCACCGTTGATGCCATGCTGCGTGCTGGCGTTGCCGCGGTCCATGGAGGGAATAAAAAATGTGTCGGAGCCGTCCATCATCATATCGATCGTCGCGGGAGAATCGATGGACGCCAGGCTCTGCGAAACGAAGCCCGTCTGGTCATCGGCAAGCAGCATCATGTTGAAGAGGTAGCTTACGCCGGCTTTCGTCGTGTCGTCGGGGCACTTGTACACCCCTTCGCTCTTGATGTATGGCAGGATCGTGTAGGCCCAGTAGCGCGGGCCTGGCTGGTTGATGTCCGGCTGGGCAGGAACGGCCAGGTCGCCCATCGGCGGAAACGTCTCGTCGTTGTCTTGCAAATACTGCTCTACTGCAAGCCCAAGCTGCTTTAGATTTGACTGACAGCTCGCCTGCCGTGCTTTCTCGCGCACCTTTGCAAAGACGGGGAAGAGAATAGCCGAAAGAATTGCTATTATAGCTATGACTACTAGCAATTCAATCAAAGTAAATGCTGATACAGAATGAGACTTCCTGACTTTCATGATGAACCTCTGTACGAAATAGATTTGGCAATTATACGTATAATCGGCCTTCGATCTCAGGATATCACGCCTCCTCTTTCTTGTCAATGGCTTCTGGAATGAATTCTGAAAAATCTAACTTATTTGCTTGATCGCTCAACGAATCGGTGCATTACATTGACATTTTGGCCCATTCTCTATATGATTATACATATTATGCGGCAATCGAGGAACACATGGCCATAACGCAAAAGGAAATCGCGGAGAAAACCGGCGTTTCTCAGGCGCTTGTCGCCACCATTCTCGGCAACCGGCAGAACAGCCGCATCAGGGCGTCGGAGGAGACCCGCCGGCGCGTGCTGGAGTATGCCCAACGCCACGACTACCGGCCGAACACGGCTGCCCGGGCGCTGCAGAGCGGCAAGACACACACGGTTGCCTGTATGTATATCCGGCACATCGATTACAATCTTCGCGCGGCTCTGGCGTACATTAATGAGATACTTGCGCAAAATCTCGGCGCGCACGGTTACACGCTGGCCGTGAAGGTGTTCGAAGATCAGGCGGCGCTCCGGCGCAGTCTTCTCGACATCTGCCATGCCCGATCCGCCGATGCCGTCGTGCTGGGCGGCCCGCATGATGCGGTTCTGGAGCAGGGAGAGGCGATCGAAAGCCTTGGGCTCCCCTTCGTGGTTCAGGGCAATTTCACCCTGACGCATCCCGAATGGCTGCAGGTCGACTTCGATCAGTATCGGATGATGCAGACCTGCGTCCGCTTTCTCGCCGATCGCGGCAATCGGAAGATTGCGTACATCGGTTTCGAATTCAATGCTCCGTTCGTACTGGAGCAGATCGCGGGCTATAAAGACGCCATGCGCGAATTGCTGGGAAGCGAACCACCGGCCGGCTATGTAGGTCGCTGGGAGACCACGCGCAATGTTGCGAGCCTGATCGATACCTGGTTCGATCTGCCACTCGCCGAGCAGCCCACGGCCTATGTGATTGGGTCGAACAATGCCTGGAGCGAGGTGGAGCGCGCGCTGGCCCGGCGAGGACTGCGCATCGGCTATGGAGCCGGCGACATAGCCGCCACCGGTGTAGCGTCGTTGCCGTCCGCGCTGATGGCGGGACACGGACATGTATTCGCCGTAACGGAAGACGGCGTTCCGGACGGCTGGTTTCAGACCGGCACGGCGATGGCCAATAAATTGCTGATCCCGCTGCTAAAGGGCGAGAAGATCGCAAGCCCCGTCTACCGGATCATGCCTGAATTGGTCGAAACAGTTCCCCACCCCGACCGCTTCTTCTCATCCCTGTTCGACCAGTTCATCCAGGCTCAGCCTCTTTTGCCAACGCCGCCGAAGTAAGATACAGCTGCCATACTGCCAAAACGATTTGAGGCACATACCCCATGTGCACCATTCAGGAACAATCACTGTTACATACAAAAATTCTTCATATTGTCCCATTTGAGACTTTTGGACAAAACCACGTTTGATTCAAACTTTATGTTTTTTGGGGCAAACTTTGGCATATTAAATGACGTCATAATGGATAATGAAGTCAAGGAATTACGCCATGCCCAAGCTACACCGCATCATCGCCGCTGCTGCCGCGCTTACTGGACCGCTCGTCACCGCGATTCCATCCAATGCCGGGATCACGTGGCCGCAGGAACAACTGCTTCCCTCATTCGCCAAACCTGCGCCAACGCAAGACCTTATCGCGCCCTCAACGGCCAAAGGCAAGTCCGCGAATGCCGAAGCCGCTCTGTTCAGCTCCCTCAAGGGCATCGTCAATCGGAAGAAGCCTCGGATCTGGACATGCGAAGGGCCTGGTAAAGACAAGTACGTATGGCTTACCGAACTTGGTCTCGCTTACAAGGAGCCTGCCAGTCCATGGGCACTGATCTCCAAGTACCGGAGTGAAGTCAAGGGTATCGTCATCTACGACGAAGCCCAGCCCGACACGCTCAACCTCGCGACTACGATCGCCGGCAGTTCGAACGCGCTGGTCGCATCGCCTGAACTCGTCTCAAAGTTGACGAGCGCGCCCTACTCTCTGCCGGTTCTCACGGATCTGCGCGGAAAGTTTAAAGGCAAGCTCGACGTCTATCAATATCTGTACAATCACTTCTGGTCTAAGGCCACCCATCGCGTCCTGACCGGTCTCAATCCCACGGCTGTATATGGGAACTTGCGGGAATATGCCGTGGCCATTAACTCTGCGGTCGTCTGGCTCGATCCTCGGCAGGCCGATGAGAAGAAGCTTCTTGATAAGTATCTGGTTTCGATGAAGCCGGGAGCGATCTACATGGGGTGGTGGGCGGAAGAAGGATCGGGGATTACCGCAGCTTCTGCACACGGCATTGTCACCTGCGCCAGCGACTGGTCGACCAACCTGTCGACATTCGGCGGCACATCGAGAAAGGTCGCAGTCAAGCCGACGCCGGCCGCTGTTCCGCCAATAGAAAATAAGATCTATGTGGCGTTCATCATGAGCGACGGCGACAACTTCCAGTATCTGGAACATCACATGCACGATTTGTGGCTCGATCCAAACCGTGGCAAGGTTCCGATGGGCTGGACCGTATCGCCGGCGATGCTCGACGCCATGCCGGGTGTGCTTGACTATTACTACAAGACCGCGACCGACAACGACTGCCTCGTCTCAGGCCCGTCGGGATACGCCTACACCTATCCGAACTTCTGGCACGACGGCAAAGCCCTCGACCACTTCGTCGCAAAATCTGACGACTACTGCAAGCGCGCGGGCCTGCGGATCATCACGATCTGGAATACGATCACTGGCGGCATCGATCCTAAAGTCGGCGACGCCTATGCGAAGAACGCGCCGTCGCTGTTGGGAATTACAGGCATGAAGGCCAGTGGCAAGGTCACGATTTACGACAAAACGCTCCCGGTCTTCGCTCTTTCCGCGACATATTGCGGCGTGATGGATCACTTGACCCGGGAAATCAAAGGCAACTCTGCTGGCTGGGACGGCAAGTCACCCCGATTTATTATCCTTCAGGCCGAACCATGGCACGGACTGACACCCACCGACTTCGTCACTTTTGTCAACGGACTGAGTTCCGACTATGTCGTAGTCCGGCCGGACACGATCTTCAAGATGATAAGATCCGAGAAGGGATTGCCGGCGGAGCCGTTGGAGTAGGAAAGACCACAAGAACCGCAAGCGCCTGCCGTTTCAGACCCACCCTTATTCCCTCCCGAAGGGAGGGCGCGTCCCGGTTCGCGATACGTTTCGTTTCTTGGCATATGTCAAGAAGTACAAGCCTTGCGATATCGAGAACGCGCCTTCCCTTCGGGGAGGACGCAAGGAGGGGTCCTAACGAGAGAACGCCTCCGCGTTATATAGGGTCTGAAACGGGAAGTGCCTGTCTCTCCCCTAAAACAAGAAATACCGCTGCGCAAGCGGTAGCGTCTCGGCCGGCTCGCACGTCAGCAATTCTCCATCGGCACGGACCTCGTAAGTCTCGGGATCGACCTCGATATGCGGGGTCGCATCGTTGTGGATGAGATCCTTCTTGCCGACTGTGCGCGTACCTCGGACCGCTGCCGTCTGCTTTTGCAAGCCAAGCTGCTGAGGAATACCGGCATCTGTAGCCATCTGCGAGATGAAGGTCAGCGATGTGGCGGCGGTTGCGCCGCCGAATGCGCCGAACATGGGGCGGTAGAGCACCGGTTGTGGGGTCGGGATCGATGCGTTGGCGTCGCCCATGGCGCTCCAGGCGATGAAGCCGCCTTTTACTACCATTTCAGGCTTGGCGCCGAAAAACGCTGGCTTCCACAACACCAGATCGGCCAGCTTGCCGGGCTCGATAGAGCCAATCTCATGGCCCACACCATGGATCAGCGCGGGATTGATCGTGTACTTGGCCACAAACCTCCTGGCGCGGAAGTTGTCGTTGCGGGCGCTGTCCTGCGGCAATGCGCCGCGCTGTGTCTTCATCTTGTGCGCCGTCTGCCAAGTACGCAGCACAACCTCTCCGATACGCCCCATTGCCTGAGAATCGCTGGAAATGACGCTCAGCACTCCCATGTCATGCAGGATATCCTCGGCGGCGATCGTCTCGGGACGGATTCGGCTCTCGGCAAATGCAACATCCTCGGGCACCTGCGGGTTCAGATGGTGGCAGACCATCAGCATGTCGAGGTGTTCGGCGATCGTGTTCACCGTAAACGGCCGGGTCGGATTTGTCGACGACGGCAGGATATTCGGCAGCGACGCAATCGCGATAATATCCGGAGCATGTCCGCCGCCCGCACCCTCGGTGTGGTAGGTATGGATGGCACGCCCGCCGATCGCAGCGACAGTGTCCTCCAGAAAGCCCGCCTCGTTAATGGTGTCGGTATGGATAGCGACCTGAACATCATACTTATCGGCGACGGTCAAACAGGTATCGATGGCGGCGGGTGTCGTGCCCCAGTCCTCGTGCAGCTTCAGGCCGCACACGCCCGCGGCAATCTGCTCCACAAGCGGCGCTTCCGTCGCCACGTTCCCCTTGCCCAGAAACCCGAAGTTGACGGGCCACGCATCGGCGGCCTGCAGCATACGGCCGATATTCCATGCCCCGGGTGTGCATGTAGTCGCGTTCGTACCGGTAGCCGGCCCCGTGCCACCGCCAATCATGGTAGTGGTGCCGCCGGAAAGCGCCTCATAGATCTGCTGCGGACAGATAAAGTGGATATGGCTGTCCATGGCTCCGGCCGTGACGATCATATTCTCACCGGCGATTACCTCGGTGCTTGCCCCAACCACCAGTTGCGGATCGACACCCGCCATCGTATCCGGGTTACCTGCCTTCCCGACCTTCACAATGCGGCCGTCGCGAATGCCTATATCGCCCTTCACTATGCCCCAATGATCGATGATGAGCGCGTTGGTAATGACCAGATCCAGCACACCTTCACCACGGGTCGCGCGGCTGCTCTGCCCCATGCCGTCCCGGATGACCTTGCCGCCGCCGAACGTGATCTCGTCGCCGTAGGTGGTGAAGTCCTTCTCCACCTCCACGATCAATTCGGTGTCGCCCAGCCGGACACGGTCGCCCACAGTCGGGCCGTAAAGGTCGGCGTAAGTCCGCCGCGGTATTAGCAAACTCATCGGCTCTCCCATCCTTTCCGTCGCTCCTCGGCCGCCGCCATCACGCCTTCAACATCCAGATCGGCGTTCACGAGCGCATTGTGACCGAACATGATACGCGAACCGCCAAACGGCGTCAATTCGATCTCTTTCTCATCGCCCGGCTCAAACCGCACGGCCGTGCCTGCCGGGATATTGAGACGCGTCCCATAGGTCAGAGACCGATCGAACGAGAGAGCCCGGTTCACCTCATAGAAGTGATAATGCGACCCAACCTGAATAGGCCGGTCCCCCGTGTGCTGCACCAGCAGCCGAACCGAATCACGGCCCTCGTTCGCGACGATATCGCCCGCCGCATCATCAAGAATGTATTCGCCTGGTTTCATAGTTTAACTCCGGCAGAAAACGTCGAAAGCCTACACCGTTTCAGACCCACCCTTATTCCCTCCCGAAGGGAGGGCGCGTTCGCCTTGGAGTAAGGCTACAGCCTCTTGACCATGCGACAAGCGGTATAAGCCTTTCTAACTGGCGAACGCCCCTCCCCTTCGGGGAGGACGCGAGGAGGGGTCCCAACGAGTAAACGCCTACGGCTATCTCGGAATGGAGAGGTTACCTAATCGGCTCATGCACCGTCACAAGCTTCGTTCCGTCCGGGAATGTCGCCTCAACCTGCACCTCGTGGATCATCTCTGGGATGCCGTCCATGACGTCATCGCGAGTGAGTATCGATCCCCCAAGGGTCATGATCTCGGACACGCTGCGGCCGTCACGGGCGAACTCAAGGATCTCGGCCGTCAAAATTGCCATCGCCTCAGGATAGTTCAATTTAAGTCCTCGCGCCTGCCGCTTGCGAGAGAGATCGGCGGCGACATATATCAAGAGTTTCTCTTGTTCTCGTGGTGTAAGGTGCATAGTTTAGTTCCCGTTCGGGCTACCAGACCTTTCGCGGAATAACAATATCTTCATTGTGAAGCAGCCGCTTGGCGTGTCTCCAGAAGGCGATCAGCGACGCATTCAACGTATGGCTGCGACGGCTCAAACCGCGCACAATCAGCCCATGAGCGCTCAAGGCGCTGACGCCCCACACGGTCTCACCTGGCACGGACAGTTCCATGGCGAGGTCGGTCAGAGAGCGTTCGGCATCCAAGAGTTCGATTGACGAGGCGCCAACACGCATTGCGTAGAACGTCGCCAGGTATCGGTATGGGCCAAGGCGTGATCGCAGACTTCCCCTTCTCCCCGAAGGGAAGAAAGTCAGGTGTAGGGGCAGAGCTTGTCTCTGCCCAGCGGAGACAAGCTCTTGCCCATCCCCCTGTGGGAGCAGGGACGGAGCCCTGCTCGAAGGAGGGGGTTGGGGGTGGGAGCCTACGATACTCCGCTCCCGCACAACTGGCGAGCCGTCTTCTGTGTCGATCGACGCCGCAATGTCCAGCTTCTCGTAGGCAAACACTTCCCCGTGCGCCGTTCGGCCGGGCGACAACACTTCCCACCAGTACAGGCCCGCGCCATCACCCAGCGTGACATTTGTCGTCTGCCGGTATCTAGCGCTCGCAAAAGGGATCGTCGGATCGGGAAGGTACTCCAGCAGACTTCCTGCCCCAACGTAAAGTTTTGTAGACTGCACAGCCGGGCCGTCAGTCTCACGCGGACGGTAAATTCGATTGGCTCCCGTAGTCGTCAACTGGACTCGCGCGCCCGCGTTCAATGTGATGTTCACATCAAGCAGGTCGCCGCCGAGGACGCCACCCGCCACATTCTGCATGTGCAGCAGCACGCTGCCGTCCGGCAAATCGAATGGCCGCACAACCTGCAGTGGCGGCCGTGTCTCCCGCGACACCAGCCGCGTCCGCGCGCGTTCCGAATCCCAATCGAACACCAGCGCCAATCGGCCATGTGACCGCGATACCGATCGCTGCTCTAACTGATGAACAACCGCGTCGTCAGGGCCGGATGGCGCATCGAGGCGACTTCCAGCCACGGTGTGAAGCATGCCGTCTCCCCGCCGGCGCATGCCGCGCCGGCGATCACTTCTTGTAGATCCCAGACCAACCGCGCAGCGCGGGTCTGCCCCAGTGGCAGCAAACGCTGCGCCGCAGACACCAGCGCCGCAACGTTCTGCTGCAAGCATGCCAGGGCGGTATCGTCAATACCCCACCCCAATACACTGCCAACCAATCCAAAGGCCGTCGATTGGTGAATGTCGCAGCCCGTAGTTCGGGCAACCGCATCAGCCGCGTGCAGACGCGCCTCATCCGAAAGGCCCATCGCCAGCCTCAAAAAGCGGCGGCCGAGCGTCGCGCTTGCAACACGGCTCTCCCGAGCCGGCTTCCACGCAGACACTTCGCGGTTCAGGCGCACCCAGTCCGGCGCAAAGCTATCGTCCGGCGAGGATGCCAGGTCATAAGCGCGGCGGCAGAATATGGCCTCAAGCCGTCCCGCTTCTTCGAGATAGCCGATCAGAAAGCCCTGAAGGTCATCAACCGTCAAATCCTGATCGCTTACTAGCCCCTCCAGTCCAAACGAGTGCGCAGCCCCACCGATTGGTGTCTGGCTGTCGGCGAGTTGGAGGAGGGAGAGCAGAGGCGCTGCCATTAAGAGACACCTCGGCTCGTTTCAGACCCAACCGATACCCCGAAGGCGCTCCCGCGTTCAGACCCACCCTTATTCCCTCCCGAAGGGAGGGCGCGTTCTCGACAGCGCAAGGCTCTGGCCTCTTGACCATGCGCCAAGATAGCGGAGCCTTGTGATGTCGAGAACGCCCCTTCCCTTCGGGGAGGACGCAAGGAGGGGTTCCTAACGAGCGAACGCCTTCGGGTTATCATATCACTCCTCAATGCGTATGCTCATGATCTCCATGGCTGTGACTGTGGCTATGCCCGTTTCCATGTGTATGCGGGATTCCCACATAAGGCGCGTGAGCGTCGAGAATATCCCTGCGCGGCCTGGCAATGCCGGTTTCGAGCCACTTGATCACGGCGTCCAGGCCCTCTTCCGTCTGCATGTTGGTAAACAGGAATGGGCGATCGCCGCGGACCTTTCGGGAGTCCCGGTCCATGACTTCGAGCGACGCCCCTACATATGGGGCAAGATCGATCTTGTTGATCATAAGGAGATCTGAACGCGAGACGCCCGGCCCGCCCTTGCGTGGGATCTTGTCGCCGCCGGAGACGTCGATCACGTAGATCCAGACGTCAACAAGTTCAGGGCTGAACGCGGCCGAGAGGTTGTCGCCGCCGCTCTCCACCAGGATCAACTCCAGGCCGGGAATCGTGTCCTCAAGATCCGCGATGGCTTCCAGGTTCATGGAGGCGTCCTCACGGATCGCTGCATGCGGGCAGCCGCCGGTCTCCACGCCGCGAACCCGTTCCGCCGGAAGCACGCCCTGGCGAAGCAGGAACTCGGCGTCTTCCCGGGTGTAAATGTCGTTTGTGACGACGGCAAGGCTGTAACGGTCTTTAAGGTGGCGGCTCAGGCGGTCGGCGAGCGCTGTTTTGCCGCTCCCAACGGGACCGGCAATGCCCACGCGGTATGGGCGCTGTGTCATAAATCACTGCTCCTAAGTCAAGAATGATCTGTAGATGCCGGCAATTCGCCAAGGCGGCCGGTATCGCCCGGAATGGGCTCTCCCTTTAGCGCAAGATAGCCGTCGATTACCGATTCGAACTGCACGTTGTCGAGCAAAGGGCCGTGCCCCGGCAGCGCCAATTTCACAGGCAGCTTCCTCAGGCGCTTCATTGTTTGAACATAAGTCGGGATATGCGAACAGGGAAGGTGATCGAAAATCTCTCCCTCATACACAGTGTCCGCGCATATGAGGATACCAGTTTTTTGTTCCCAAAGACATATACTGCCGGCTGAATGTCCCGGCGTATGCATCACTTCGAAACGCCGCCCGCCAATATCCAGGATATCGGATCCCATCAGCAGATCGCACGGCGCGGGCGTTGGCAGCCACTGCGACGCATCGTAACCGTCCCACGGCAATTGTATAAAGTCTTCAGTAGCCAGCAGGAGATCTGCATATGTGTTTTCCCTCGTCGGCAACGCGATCAAATCGGCTTCCGCCGGATGGATCATGCGGCGCTCGAACTCATGGGCGCTGCCGATATGGTCGTAATGGGCATGGCTCATTATGAGCACGGGATCGCGCGACGTATACCGCAGGAAGTTCTTCAACGATCCCAGACCGAGGCCGGTGTCGATGACGATATCGAAGAACTTCCCCTTGACCAGATAGATGTTGCAGCGGTAATCTTCGCGATAGTATGGTTCATAGATGCGCGAGATACCGTAGCCCAGGTCTTCCTGCGCAAACCAGTCCGGTATCTCGGTGTATCGCGTAGGCACAATCATTATGGTTTGGGCAGATAGTCGGTCGTATATAGCTTCGAGAGATCGGGCACAGTAGCCAACTGCTTCTGCGCCACAAAGAAGTCGCCGATCTCTTTGGCGCTTGCCAGAGCTGTGCCGGTCTTATCCGGCGTCCCCACCAGAGTGAGGTTTTCGGCGGGACTGTATAGCAGAACCTTACCCAGCATCGCAGCCGACTCGGCGGGTGTCGTGCCGAAATGCTTTGACGCGATCTGCGCGGCCTCATCCGGATGCTCTTTCACGAATGCCTCTCCCTTCCCGTAGGCGTCCAGAAACTTGCGGACGTCGTCTCCGCGAGTATCCAGGGTGCTCTTGGTAAAGGTGATCGCATCCATCAAAATATTCGGGGCATCTTTGCTGCTGAATATAACATGGCCGCCCGCCGATGCTGCCTTGGTCAGCGACGGCTCCCAGGTGACTGCGGCCGGTATCTGATGCGCAATGACCGCCGCCCCACCTTTATCCGCATCCATCGTGACGATCTTTACGTCCTTCTCCGTCATCCCCGCCTTCTCCAGCGCCTTCAGCAGCAGTAGCTCATTGCACTGCCCTGGAGTGGCGGCCACAGACTTGCCCCGCAGATCTGCAACAGTCTTGATCTCCTTCTGAGCGATAACGCCGTCCGCTCCGTTCGACGTATCTATGATGTACGCCATCGAAATCGGATTGCTCTTCGCCTTGTCAGCCAGGAGGATCACGGTATCGACCGTCGTCATCGAGCAGTCGATCTGCCCGTTCATCAGGACAGGGACGCTGTCTGCCGGCCCCGGGAACTCCTTGGTCTGGACATCGAGACCGGCATCCTTGAAGTAGCCCTTATCGAGCGCTGCAAAGAACGCCACATACCCGATCCACTGGTTATACGCAACGACAAACGGCTTACTCGCCGGCGCTGGACTCGACGCCCCCGGCGTAGCCGTGGATGCTGTGTCTTCTTTTTTGTCCGAGCTGCACCCGCTCATCAGAGCGGCAAAGCAGCTCCCCGCCGCAACGAACGCGGCACTATAATAGCGTGAACGTCCTGATATCATAGGTTTGTCCTTATGATTAATAATCGCAATCGCCTGCCGTTTCAGACCCACCCCATCCCCTCCCGAAGGGAGGGCGCGTCCCGGTTTGCGATTACGTTGCGTTTCTTGGCATATGTCAAGAAGTACAAGTCTTTCGCATAGGCAAACGCCCCTCCCCTTCGGGGAGGACGCGAGGAGGGGTCCTAACGAATCACCGCTTGCGAATCCCCTACCCAGCCGACGGCGCCGTTCTCGCCGAGAAGCACATTGACCGCGGCTTCATGCTCCCACGGCTCGTAAGCCGCGCAGCAATCCTCAAGCAGCAATGGATAGTAGCCAAGATCCGATGCCGTTCGATAAGTAGCAAGCACACAGCACTCGGTAGTCACGCCCGTAACCAGCAAGTGTGTGATGCCACGTTCAGTAAGCATAGCGTCGAAATCAGTTCCCACAAAGATCGATTGGCCGGGCTTATCGAACACAATATCGCCGGGTTGCGTCACGAGTTCTTCCACGACCTGGCTGCCCCACTCGCCCCGGATCAGATACTGTCCACGGCAGCCTACGGAACCGATCGGGTAGCCTGCATTTTTGTAACGCAGCACTTTAGCCGGCGGCGCATCGGAAAGGTCGGGCTTATGTGCTTCCTTCGTGAACACAATCTGTAGGCTCTGCGATCTGGCCCACGCGATCAGCTCTCCAAGTCGTGGGATGATGGCGCGCACTCGGGAGATTGTCTCCGCAGAGGCTCCCATATCCCCCATGCAAAAGCCCTCCGGATGACAGAAGTCATTCTGAACATCGATCACCAGCAGAGCGCAGCGGGCGATATCCATTGGAAATACATGTGGTCTCGCGGGCACGGAAAGCAATTCCGCCATAGATCAGTGCTCCGATCCCTTCGCGATCTCAGCATCCACAACCGCCTTGCCCTCCGCGTGCAGCAGGTTATAAACTTTGGTGCGGATCTCAAGGAACTCCAGGGAGTTGCGCAGGTCGTCGGTGCGATGGCGTCCGAAGGGCACCACGATCTCATCCTTAAAATGGCCGGGAGCTGCCGTCATGACAAAAATACGGTCGCTAAGAAATACGGCCTCGTCGATATCGTGCGTGATGAAGAGAATTGTGGTGTTTTCCTTCTCACGAATATCGAGGACCAGTTCCTGCATTACCTGCCGGGTCTGCGCATCGAGCGCGCCAAAGGGTTCGTCCATCAGGAGGATCCGGGGCGAGTTTGCGAGGGCGCGCGCGATGGCGACGCGCTGGCGCATGCCGCCGGAAAGCTGCTTGGGATAGCGGTCCTTGAAGCTCCCCAGACCGACGGCCTGGAGGAAGTGGTCGGCCAGCTTCTCGCGCTCAGCCTTCTTGACGCCGCGCATACGCGGGCCGAATTGAACATTCTTACAGACGGAAAGCCAGGGAAAAAGCGTGTAGGCCTGAAAGACCATGCCTCGGTCAGGTCCAGGTTCGAAAACCTCAACGCCGTCGATATAGATATGTCCGGAGCTCGGCTTGACGAGTCCGCCGACGATATGAAGCAGTGTTGACTTGCCGCACCCGGAAGGGCCGACAATGCTCACAAGCTCTGTCGGCTGCATGGTAAAGCTAGACCGTTCGAGAACGGTGATTGTGCTGTCTTTCGTGGGATAGTCCTTGGAGACACGATCTACCATCAGGATCGGCTTTACATCTGTAGCTGGCGGCGAAGCAGCATTCGGGATAGGGCTTGAGGTAATCATCCTTCTTTAATTCCTCTGCACTTCCGCCCACGGCAGCAGGCGAGGCTGTATCAGCTTGAAGAGCATATCGGTAACGAGGCCGAGCAGACCAAGCACCAGAATGCCGACAAAGATCTCATCGGTGCGCAGGAAACGCTGCGCTTTCATAATTCCGTAGCCAAGACCGGAGTCCGTCGCGACGACCTCGGCGATAACAAGGTAAGTCCATGCCCACCCAATCATTGTTCTACAGGTATCCATCAGGCCGGGAAGTGTCGCCGGAAGCAGGACACTGAACAGCAACTGACGGTTGTTAGCGCCCAGCGTTCGGGCCGCGTTCAACAGATCTCGTGGCACCTGCCGGGTAATGTCGGCAACCATGATAACCATCTGAAAGTAAGTGCCGATGAAGATCAGCAGGATCTTCGCCGGCTCACCGATACCGGCAATCGTCATGACAAGCGGAATCAGAGCGGGCACGGGCACATAACGGACAAACCCGACGAACGGCTCATGCGCTGCCTCGGCAGTCTTGAATGCGCCCATCAAAATGCCCAGAGGAATCGCCAGAACAGCGGACCACAGGAAGCCCATGCCGATTCGATAGATGCTGATCTGCATGGCCGGAAACAGGATGCCGTCATGCAAGAGCCGCATGAACGCTTCGCCGACGGCTGTAGGTGTCGGCAGGATCAGTGTGTTGACCCGGCCTGTATACGATGCCCAGCACCAGAGTATCAAGGGGATCGCGAACGACGCGATTACGATCCCAATATAGGTCTCACGTTTCAAATCGGAGCCGATGCTGAACAGCCCCGATCTTCGCCGGCGCGCCCGTTTGGGCTGCGGCATATCGGCGGCCTGGATGGCGCCTGCCGAATCGGCCGCTTTGGTTTCCATGCTTGTATCCATCGGGGTCACCCCATAACGAAAGACGCAGCTTCCGTCTAGAACATCCGGGCGTAGCGCTGGACTTCCCAGGCGCTGACGGTATTGTGGTACTCAGTCCACTCCTCGCCCTTATAGCGGATAAACTCATCGGTCAGGCCGTCGCCAAGTGTCTCCCGTATCCACGGGTCAGCAGCAAAGGCGCTTACCGCCTCGCCAAGTGTACGAGGCAATTCCTGAATTCCACGCTCCGCAAGCTCGGCGTCGGAATACTCATACATATTTTCATGGTGCGGATCGCCCGGGTCGAGCTTGCGCTCAATACCATCGAGGCCCGCGGCTAAAAGAAGCGACGCCGCCAGGTACGGATTGCAGCTTGAGTCCACTCCACGGCACTCCACACGGCCGCCGGCCATGGGAATCCGGAAGTTGTTCGACCGGTTGTTGGAGCCGTAGCAGTTGAATACAGGCGCCCAGGAGTAGTAGCCCATTGCTCCGCGCCTTATCAGGCGCTTGTACGAGTTCACGGTCGGCGCAAGAGCCGCCATAATGCCCCGGCCGTGAGCGACCAGGCCGCCGATAAAATGATAGCCAAGTTCGGAAAGCCCGCATCCACGCGGATCGTCGGAGGTCTTAAAGACATTCTCTCCGCTGCCCAGCTCTGCCAGCGACATGTTGAAGTGCGCGCCGTTGCCGGTGAGGTGAGCAAAAGGCTTGGGCATGAACGTTGCCATCATGCCGAAATCTGCAGCGACTTTTTTGGTCATGAAGCGCCAGAAGATATAGCGATCAGCCGTCGTGAGGGCATCGGAGTATTTGAAGTCGAACTCGAACTGCGAGTGGCCGTCCTCATGGTCGAAGCTGTAGACATCCCACCCAAGCTCGTCCATATACTGAACCATGCGATCCAGAAACGGCCAGACATCGAAGAATCGCTTGACGTCATAGCACGACTTATCGAGGTTGTCGTCCTTATTAGGGATGATCAGGTTGCCCTGCTCATCCTGCCCAAGCACATAGACTTCGCCCTCGATTCCGAGGTTGAAGCTGAAGCCCAGCGCGTTGGCCTTCTTGATCTGGTTCTGCAGGACAACGCGTGTATTTAGCGGATATGGCTGACCGTGGAAGTGATTATCCGCCGCGAACCAGGCGACATCCTTCTGCCATGGAATGATTGTGAGCGAACGCGGATCTGGAACAGCGCTGATCTCATCGTCATTGGGCTGCTGCCCCAGGCCATCCAGCGCATATCCCGTAAAGAGTTCCGAGCCCTTGAGCATATCGTCGAGATGCCCAATAGGAACGGCCTTTGCCTTCGGAACGCCGTGAATATCCACATAGCATCCCATCGCATATTTGACGCCCTGACGCTTGAGGTCCTCTGCGAGAGAAACGGTTTCCGCAGAGTGTCCATTACTTATAATCGGCGCAGTGGGCGCAAGAATACTATCGGTCACGATATGTTAGTTCCTTTCAAGAGACCACCCCGATACACGCAAGCGTTCCCTCGTTAAGACCCCTCCTTGCGTCCTCCCCGAAGGGAAGGATCGTTTGCCTGTACAATTGGCTCTGTCCTCTTGGCGCATTGACAAGAGCAGCAAGCCTTTCGCATAGGCGAACGCGCCCTCCCTTCGGGAGGGGATGGGGTGGGTCCTAGCGCGCAAACGCTTCCAGATTTTGGGAAAGCTCTCAACGAGAAATCGGCGGCGTCTCAACCAGTGCGCGCTGCACGATATCGGTCCAGTCGGCTACCAGCATCTCCCAGATCTCCCGGCCCATCTCCGGGGTGGCTTCCGTCGGCCGGCCGGTGTGCCCGGCCTCGCTGGTGAACGGGACAGCATACGAAAACACCAGGTCTTTGGTGCGATCAGGGTCGTCGAACAATCGGTCATGGCGAACGGTTTCGGGCGCAAGCTCCATCATCAGAGCAGTTTCAGCCACATTCGCGTGAAAATCTTCGGCATCGGCGAGATATGCGGCCAAGGTTCGCGGCGATGCATCCATCAAATGCTTCTGTGCGATCTGCAATCCATGATGCCGGCTGCGCAGCCGCTCAAGAGCCACTCGCTGCGGCGCGGCATTTGTGACATGTCCGCTCAAGATCAGGATGCGCGTAAACCCATACGCGATCACATCTTCCAGGATCTCTTCCAGGACTTTGGATAGCGTTTCCGGCGAGAGCGATATCGTTCCGGGCCAGAAACGCGTATGTCCCAGGGCGCATCCATAAGGCAGAGCAGGAAGAACGGGCACGCCTGTGTTGTCAGAAACCGCCAGCGCGACCTGCTCGGCAAAGAGCGTATCGACCATAAGAGGAAGGTGAGGACCATGCTGCTCCGTAGAACCCACCGGCAGGATGACCATATCCATCCCGCCGGCGCGCAGGTCCCGCACACCTTCCCAGGTCAAGGCGTCCCATCGCATGAGACCTAATCCTCCACATCTCCCGGCGGTTAAAACCGCGGCTAGCGTCAGACAACCTTTGGTTGTAAGTCCACCTGCGTGGACTCCTGTAGGTGTCGCTACGCGACGATCTGAATAACTATCGCGTAGCGATACCAGCAGGAATCCGCGAAGGCGGATTTGTCACCATAGGTGATCTTCACATAGGCGCGGTTTTAACCGCCGGCCGCGACCGGGGGGATAGGTCCCCTAATCCACCTTCAACGTATAGGCATACGGCGGCTCGGAGCCGAGCTTGGCTGCATTCGACGCCTTCACGAAGGTCGGGTTGATTGCGGCCGCATAGTCCGGCGTCTTTGTGATCTGTTTCTGATCCATCAGGAACTTGGAAATCGCTGCGCCGCTAGTGTCAAGGGATGTCGGCTTGGCGCTCTTTGTGAACGCAGCTTCGGCTTCGGGAGCGGAGAAGATCCGTGTGCCGGTGATGAAGCTCTGATAGAACTTCACATCCGATTCGGTGCGCTTGGCTTCAATCTTTACAGCCTCATCCGGATGAGCTTTCCACCAGCTGAGCATGTCATACCAGGCATCGGAGATTTTCTGGACATCGCCAGGACGGGCATCTATGACCTTCTTCTGCATAACAAGCAGGTCTGGGATCATACCAGGCTGGGACTTGCTATCGTAAATATCCTTGGAGCCGGGCAGCTTCGAGAGAAGAGAGCTTTTGTTGGGCTCCCATACCACACAGGCATCAACCGTTCCGTTGACCATCGCAGCGGGACAGTCTCCAACTTTGATGTTGACGTATTGAATATCTTTCTCGGTCATGCCGTTTGCGGCAAGCGCCAGGTCAAGGAGGAACTGATCGCAGGTGCCAAGCTCTGTTGCGACTTTCTTGCCCTTGAGGTCCTTAACCGAGTTGATCCCGGCTTTTGCGATGATGGCGTCGTTACCGGCAGAGTTATCGTTGATGAGGACGGCTTGAGCCTGCTGCCCCTGCGCCAGCGGTCCCATGGTATCGCTCCATGTCTGGCAGTTGGCATCGACCTGGCCGGTCTGGAAGGCATTCAAGCTTGCCGTATAGTCGGCAAACCATACCAGCTTGACATTGACGCCGTGCTTCTTGAAGAATCCCTGCTGCTCAACGATATCCCAGGCGGTCCATCCGGGCCAGTCCGAGTAGCCGATGGTAATCGGTGTCGACGCATCTGCGGGGGCGGATGCTCCCGGAGTCGCCGGCGCGGTGGGGCCGCCGGAGGAGGTCTCGGAAGATTTTGGGCTGCATCCTGCAGCCATAACGGCAAGCGCAGCCGCGCAAATGGCGACCCGTGACGTGACGGTATTGAAAACCCGCATCAGATTATGTGCTCCTTTTCGGCCCAGATCAAAACGATGATATGGTCGAGAGCGCCATGCTCTACATGCAGGTTCTGCGGCGAACCCGGTGCGACCCGGTTTATATATGCGAACTGCCGGCCTCGATGCGGCACTGAGCAGCCGTGCGAAGGTTCAGACGGATATTCAGACATTGGCGTCTGCCGTCATTAACTCTCGCGCTGCGCCGGTCAGGCATGCCGGCGACTACTATGGAACACTCCGAAATCGATCTCGGACATTCCTCAACAGGTGATATTCAGGGGTGCGGGAATTCTTGGCGCCAGTGCCGGAAAGTTTCCGCTGCTCGCCATCGAGGTATCGTGAGTATACAAGCCTCACTGGTGTTTGTCAACAGTTTGAACGAAGATTTCGTCACATTATGACGAATATCTAATACAGATATGATATTATGACGTTATTCGTCATAATAATTTACCAAAATGACGATATAATTCACCAGTAGCGTTATGCTCTCACGCAGGCTCCCCTGCCTTCTGAGGCGCACTCCAGTCGTAGGTGTACTTGATCATCTTGGCCACCTGCAGAGTATCGATTCGCTGGATGCCGGCGATCTTGCTGAGCTGCTCATTGAGGAATGTCAGAAGCGCTTCATTGCTGTGAAACCAGGCTTCGGCAACAACGTCATAGCTGCCGAGGGTCACACCAGCGAACCGGATCTCCGGCATTGCGCTCAGAGCATCTTCGATCTGGGTGAGGTAGCTATGGTCGATTTGAATACCGAGAATCGCCACGACGTTATAGCCAAGCTGAAATGGGGCCGCTACTGCCACGATCTTAATGATCTGGTTCTGCAAAAGCCGTTCAACACGCCGGCGTACCGTCGGCTCGCTGCTTCCAACCTCCGCAGCGATCTCAGTGTTCGTCAATCGCGCGTTCTCCTGCAGGACGGCGACAATTCGATGGTCAAGGGCATCCAGTTGTATCATATGACGGTTTCCATAAATAAGGCTGTACAATGTGACTAATTTCGTCATTATAGCGGAAATATTCAAGATTTACGTCAAATTCTCGTTTATTTTCTCACAGAGTATTGACATTGCGGCCTGCGGGAATTACACTACAGTTGCCTCGACGTCGAGCCACGGTGAAACTTACCGGCGGCGCAGCCCCCGTTTCCCCACTTTGCGGTTATTCGCATTCGCTCACAGATATTTTGTCGTATGACTTAGCGTTTTGCCTTCATACGGCTCCGAGTAGGATTGTTCCATGCCAAATGAAACCTTGTTTGAGGAAGTTGTGCACCCAGGCGCAACGTGGTCCCACGTTTTAAAGCGCGGCACAGCCCTGCGCATTACGGATACGGAAGGCGGCGCTAATGTAGGCGCCATGTTTTACAATTTCGAGATGCCGGTCGAACGATTGAACCTGCCCGATACCTTGAAGGCGCAGTACATTGCGAGGCTTACGGAAGGCTATGTCCTGTATTCCGACATGGGCCGCATTCTCTGTTCGATCACGCACGACAGCGTCGGCTGGCACGATGCCCTTGGCGGCTGCTCGAACGCGAAGTCTGTTCTGGCAAAGTACGGCGAGGCGACCTATCAGGAATGCCGAAACGACTTTCACAAGAATACGCGCGACAGCTTCCTGATCGAGCTGGCAAAGTACGGCCTTGGACCGCGCGACCTCTCTCCAAACGTAAACTTCTTCAGCAAGGTGGCCGTCCTCGATGACGGCGCGCTGTCATTCGTTTCAGGCCAATCGCCGGCTGGAAGCATCGTGGAGCTTCGCGCGGAGATGAACACGCTGGTTATCCTGAACACCTGCCAGCACCCGCTCGACCCCAATCCGAAATACGATCCAAAGCCCGTCAGCCTTCTTGTCCATCGCGTACCGCCTCCGGCCGCCGACGATCCATGCCGAATCTCAAGGCCGGAAAACGGCCGCGGCTTCACGCTGACTGAACGGTATTTTATGTAGTAGGAGCCCACCCCATCCCCTCCCGAAGGGAGGGCGCGTTCTCGATACCGCAATGCTTGCATATCTTGACCAAACACTAAGAAGTGAAACGCCGTTGCCAGCCGGAACGCGCCCTCCCTTCGGGAGGGAATAAGGGTGGGTCCTAACGAGGGAACGCCAGATATGACCGCAATCAATATAGTAACCAGCAGCCTCGATCCGGCTGACGCCATTTACAGCGAAGTCGTTCCGGCGGGCGAGTCGTGGATCCGTGAGATCAAGCAGGGACAGATATTCCGCATCGTGGATCTCGAAGGCAATCAGGCCGTAGATACGCTGTTCTATGATGCCCACGACTATGCAAACCGGTACAGCTTTCAGGACACGATCCGGGAGCAGGGCAATCTCTACCTGACGACGGGCTCCCGGCTGATGTCCAGCATGGGCGATGTCCTGTTAACGATTACTGCGGACACATGCGGCCGTCATGACACCGTGGGCGGGGCATGCGCGACGGAGAGTAATATGGTGCGTTATGCAATCGAGAAGCGACACATGCATGCATGCCGCCAGAGCTTCCTCGCGGCGGTCCTGAAGTTCGATCCGGCATTCGAGAAAAGAGATATCGCAAACAATATCAACTTCTTTATGAACGTGCCGGTTACGCCTGAAGGCAAGCTCACCTTCGAGGACGGCATATCCGAGTCCGGCAAATACGTGGAGATGCGGGCAGAGCGCGATGTCCTGGGATTGATCAGCAACTGCCCGCAGCTCAACAACCCGTGCAACGCCTACAACCCGACCCCGATACAGGTTCTCATCTGGGAGGCGCCCGTTGTTTCGTAAGGTGCTGATCGCGAACCGGGGCGCGATCGCGTGCCGCATTATCCGTACGCTCAGGCAGATGGGAGTGGGTTCGATCGCCATCTACTCCGATGCCGACCGGCATTCTATGCATGTGACACAGGCCGACGAGGCTGTTCACATCGGTCCATCGCAGGCGACACAAAGCTATCTGTCGATCGAAGCCGTTATCAAGGCGGCTCAGGAAACCGGAGCTGAGGCCATCCATCCCGGCTACGGCTTTCTCAGTGAGCGCCCGGAGTTCGCCGAAGCATGTGAACAGGCAGGGATTCGGTTTATCGGACCGACAGGCGAGCAGATGCGCGCGTTTGCGTTGAAACACACGGCGCGACAGATGGCTGAGGACCTGGGCCTGCCCCTGCTGCCTGGAACGGGCCTATTGCACAGCCTTGCAGAAGCGCGCGAGGCGGCGGATCGGATTGGATATCCCGTTATGCTCAAGAGCACGGCGGGCGGCGGCGGCATCGGCATCAGGCTGTGCCGAACTGTCGAGGATCTTGACCTCGCCTTCGATGCCGTGCAGCGGCTTGGGGCGAATAACTTCGGCGACAGCAGCGCATTCCTTGAGCGCTTTATCGAACAGGCCCGCCATGTGGAAGTCCAGATTTTCGGCGACGGCCATGGCGTTGTGATCCATCTTGGGGAACGCGATTGCTCGGCGCAGCGTAGAAATCAAAAGGTCATTGAGGAAACGCCGGCGCCCGGAATAACACAGGAAGTCCGCGAACGGCTTTGCGATTCGGCCGTTCGTATCGCAAAAGCGGTAAACTATCGGTCTGCGGGCACGGTTGAGTTTGTTTACGACAATGTTACCGGTGAGTTCTTCTTCCTTGAAGTAAATACGCGGCTTCAGGTCGAACATGGTGTAACTGAGGCCGTCACCGGCATCGATCTGGTCGAGTGGATGGTACGCGAAGCATCCGGCGACCTGCCGGATCTTACAAGCGTATCGATCGCTCCACGTGGACACTCTTTTGAGGCGCGCCTTTATGCCGAAGATCCCGGACACAGTTTTCAGCCCAGTTCGGGCCGCCTGACCGATGTCTCGTTTCCGGCGGATGCGCGCACGGAAACGTGGGTCGAGCCGGGAACAGAGATCACACCCTACTACGATCCGATGGTCGCAAAATTGATAGTGTATGGCGAGGACCGCGACAGCGCGCTCGCCAAATTGAAAGAGGCCCTCTATAGCACACGCCTTGCCGGTATCGAAACGAACCTGGACTACCTCCGCAAAGTTTGCAGCTCCACGGAGTTTCAGGCAGGCGCAGTTACCACAGCGTTTCTGGCTCGCTTCCCCTACTCACGACGCGCCATCGATGTCATCCATGGCGGCGCGCAGACGACGGTTCAGGATGTCCCCGGACGTGTTGGTTACTGGAACGTTGGCGTACCACCCTCGGGACCTATGGACGCTCTCGCGTTTCGCCTCGCGAACCGCCTCGCCGGCAACTCGGAGAGTGCGGCGGCCCTGGAAATCACGATCTCAGGCCCGGAGCTAAAATTCGGCGTTGAAACTGTGATCGCCCTCACGGGCGCGGACATGAGCGCAACCCTTAACGGAGCGCCCATCCCGCTCTGGACTGCAGTTCAAGTTCCGGCCGGCGGCGTGCTCAAGATGAAAGCCACGACAACCGCCGGCATGCGCGCATATCTCGCCGTTGCAGGTGGATTCGATGTCAGCCCCTATCTTGGGAGCCTCAGCACGTTCATGCTCGGATCGTTCGGCGGCCATGCCGGCCGCGCGCTTCGCTCCGGCGATGTCATCCACTTCCATGAATCGCAGTCAACGCCGGGGAAAACTCTGCCGCCGGAAATCATTCCGGAGTATCCGAACGCCTGGCGGATCGGCGTGCTGTACGGCCCTCATGGAGCCCCCGACTTCTTCCGTGACGAAGACATCGCGATGCTCTTCGAAACGGACTGGCGGGTGCACCACCAGTCCGACCGCACCGGCACACGCCTGATCGGGCCAAAGCCGAAGTGGGCACGTCTGGACGGCGGAGAAGCAGGCCTGCATCCGTCAAATATTCACGACAATGCCTACGCCGTCGGCACGATCGACTTCACGGGCGACATGCCGATCATCCTCGGGCCTGATGGCCCAAGCCTCGGAGGGTTCGTCTGTCCCGCCACGATCGTCGATGCCGAACTCTGGAAGATCGGCCAGCTGCGGGCCGGCGATACCGTGCGCTTCCACCCGATCACCCATGAGGAAGCGGCCGCCATGGCGACCGCTCTGGAACAGTCGATCTCATCGCTCTCGTCTCCACTGCCGCAGCTGCCCGGAACAGGCGGGGAGCCGTCCGAAGAAGCGATTATCCTGACGAGCCCCGCTTACGGCGACACCCCGAGCATGCTCATCCGCGCCGACGGCGACCGCTACATCCTGATCGAATTCGGCGACAACGTTCTGGACCTAGCACTCCGCCTGCGCGTCCACGCTCTGGAAACGCAACTGCGCGCCATAGATGAGGCAAGCCTGCCAGGCGTCATCGACATGACCGCCGGCGTCCGCAGTCTCCAGATCCACTTCGATCCGGATTTGATACCAAGGGAGCGTCTGATCGAGATCGTCGTCGAAACGGAAGCCACCATTCCGGAAGATCTGGACATTACAGTTCCCTCCCGCATCATATATATGCCGCTATCCTGGGACGATCCGCAGACACGCCTTGCCGCCGAGAAGTACATGCAATCGGTGCGGCCGGATGCGCCCTGGTGCCCCAGCAACATCGAGTTTATCCGCCGCATCAATGGACTGGATTCCATTGAGGACGTCCAGAAGATCATCTTCGACGCCAGCTACCTTGTGCTCGGCCTGGGAGATGTCTACCTCGGCGCTCCCGTAGCAACCCCGGTCGATCCACGACACCGCCTCGTCACCACTAAGTACAACCCGGCCCGCACCTGGACCCCGGAAAATGCCGTGGGTATCGGCGGCGCTTACATGTGCATCTACGGCATGGAAGGTCCCGGCGGCTACCAGCTTTTCGGCCGTACTCTCCAGGTCTGGAACACATTCAAGAGCACCGAAGAGTTTGCGCCCGGCACTCCCTGGCTGCTGCGCCTGTTCGACCAGATTCGGTTCTATCCCGTGAGCGCCGAAGAGCTGATGGAGATGCGCGATGCCTTCCCTCACGGGAAAGTCAAATTGCGAATCGAGGAAACCGAGTTTAAGTTCCGGGAGTACCAGGCATTCCTCGAATCGATTAAAGATGAAGCCGCCGTCTGCCTTGCCCGCCAGCAGGAAGCCTTTGCCGCTGAGCGCGCCCGATGGGCCGAGGCAGGACAGGCCACTCCGGCAGAACCGGTTACCGATACCGGCAGCAGTCCATTGCTCGGCTATGTCGTTCCCGACGGCTGCGAAGCGGTGACCGCGCCGTTGATGTCGAGCGTCTGGAAGGTGCTCGTCGAGCCCGGGCAGGCAGTCAACGCCGGCGATGAACTTCTGGTGCTTGAGGCCATGAAGACAGAGATCCTGGTGACCGCCCCCGTAGCCGGGACTATTGAGGAGATCAGAGTTAAACCCGAAGCGCTCGCGGAGCCGGGACAGCATCTGGTGATTATTAGAAAGTAAGCGTCAAGAGGCGCGCACGCAAGCGAGTCTCGTTAGGACCCCTCCTTGCGTCCTCCCCGAAGGGGAGGGTCGTTCGCCTTGACATTAGGCTATCACCACTTGGCGTTTTTGCCAAGAAAGCGGAGCCTTTTGTGTAGGCGAATGCGCCCTCCCTTCGGGAGGGGATGGGGTGGATCCTAACGTAGTAAACGCTGCCGATTTAAGGTTTCCCCATGACCAACCTACAACTCGACCTGACATCTCTTCAAATAGCCTACGCCTCCGGCGAGAAGCCGCCGACGATACTCGCGCAGGTCTACGACAACATCGAAGCCCACGGCATAAACCCGGTTTGGATCTCGCTTGTGCCGCGTGAAACAGTCCTTGCCAGGGCGCAGGAGATCGAAGCTGCCGATCCTTCATCGCTGCCGCTTTACGGTGTGCCGTTTGCGGTGAAGGACAATATCGATGTCGCCGGTATGACAACGACCGCAGGCTGCCCCGCATTCGGCTATGTCGCGGAAACGACAGCGACCGTCGTGCAGAACCTGGAGCGAGCCGGAGCAATTCTTGTCGGTAAGACGAATCTCGATCAGTTTGCCACGGGCCTGGTCGGCGTTCGATCTCCATATGGGGCATGTGCCAGCGTGTTCGACGATCGCTACATCTCCGGCGGCTCAAGCTCGGGGTCGGCGGTGTCCGTTGCGAGCGGACTTGTTACATTTTCACTGGGAACGGATACTGCGGGCTCAGGACGTGTCCCGGCGGCATTCAACAACCTGGTGGGCCTGAAGCCGACCCGGGGAAGCCTGAGCACAACAGGAGTCGTGCCGGCCTGCCGGTCGCTGGACTGCGTATCGATCTTTACCCTGACCAGTGCCGATGCCTGGAAGGTATTCGAGGCAGGGCGCGGCTTCGACGCAGCCGATCCCTATTCTCGGGAAACGGCAATGGAAGACGGCATTGCGCCATGGCTGGGCGGGCCATTCAAGTTTGGCGTGCCGCGCCGGGATCAGTGGGAGTTCTTCGGCGACAGCGAGGCTCAGCAACTCTACGAGGCTTCAATCGCAGAATTGGAAGCTGTCGGCGGCGCTGCCGTTGAGTTCGATCTGCAACCGTTCCGGGATGCCGCGGACTTACTCTATTCCGGCCCATGGGTTGCAGAGCGCCTTGCCGCCCTCAAGGACTTCTTTGCAGACCACGCGGAGGACGCTCATCCGGTTGTACGCGCCATCATTACAGGAGCGGCAAAACATACAGCCGTCGACACGTTCCTTGCGCAGTACAAGCTGGAGGCTTTGCGCCGGACAACCGGCGCGGTGTGGAGCAACGTAGACATCCTGCTCCTGCCTACCACAGGAACAACATATACTCACGAACAAATCGCCGCGGAACCGGTACAGCTCAACACCAACCTTGGATACTACACAAACTTCGTTAACCTGCTGGACCTTGACGCAGTGGCCCTCCCGGCGGGTTTCCGGCCGAACGGACTGCCTTTCGGCGTAACGGTTTTAGGCCAAGCGGGAACGGAACGCGCGCTTCTTACCGTGGCTGATAAGCTGCATCGGCGGCTAGGAACCACAGTTGGCGGAGGTAATATACCGCTCACCGGCAATGCTGAGCTTTCGGCTCCCACCATCCCGCCCGGCTGCACATTGGTCGCCGTCGTCGGAGCACATCTCACAGGGCAGCCGTTGAACCACCAGTTGACAAGCCGAGGAGCTCGGCTTGCGTTCACAACCCAAACAGCGCCGGGCTACAAGCTGTTTGCGCTCGATGGAACCGTGCCGCCGAAACCGGGCCTGGTTCGCGAGCCCAGCTTTGCCGGCCCCGGCATCGAACTGGAAGTGTGGGCTATCCCAACATCGGCCTTCGGGAGCTTCGTCGCCGAAGTGCCCGCTCCTCTTGGGATCGGCAATGTCGAGCTATCCGGCGGCTCCACGGTAAAGGGATTCGTGTGCGAGACCTTCGCCCTTGGAGCGGCAACGGAAATCACCGATTTCGGCGGGTGGCGGGCGTACAGGAATTCGCTGGCGTAAAGCGGCTCTCCTTATTTTGTAAGCAAGATGCGCCCGGTGGTCGGATTGTACTGGCTGATGCTTCCAGGGTCGGGATCCATTTCCAATATTCCGTTGCTCAGCCACTGCGCATCCAATTCCCATGAAGTCAGCACAGGCCGTATCGACGACCGATTGAGATCCCAGCAAAGAAGAGTCCTCGCCGTCGAATACTTGGTCAGGCGATATCCGCCGTCATAAAGCGCAATATACCGGCTATTGGGCGACCACATTGTGCGTGGATCATACGATGCGGCAGTTACGAGGGGAGACAGACGGGATGTCCCAAGGTCAAGGAGGCGCACAGCCGCCGCTGCCGGCAAATCGCCATCCGGATATGTTGCGATTGCCGTTAAATATCGACCGTCCGGTGAAAACTCGAAGGTGGTCGCGGCGCTCGGAAACCGGTAGCGCCGGGCTGTGATGCTCCCCGGCCGTTTGGTCATAACGACGATATCCGCTACGGTCGCCTGCGATGCCGTATCTTGCCGTACCAGCGCCCGCTTCTGCACCTCGTGGGTGCCATGCCATTCCCACTCTGTGGTTCCCTCGTCAGGAGGCACGCCTTGCCGTTGCGCGAAATACTGTGGGGCCTCTTTAGTCGAAGGCACAACCGGCCATTTTGTAACAGAAACGGAGGGCGATGCAGCCACTGAAGTTAGCGGATGAAACCAGGGAAGACGCTTTACTCTCTTTCTGTTTCTCTTCGGCGTATGCGTTCGGAGCAGCACAGGCGCCGGCGTACCATCACCCCATCCGGCAGAAAACCCGCCCGCCTCCGATGTGGCCATCACGCTCCAGGATTCGGGATACCACGTCTTGTGCTCTTCAAACAGGCTGCTGTCGAACGGCCGGTTCATACGCCGCCCAGTCGCGGTTTGCCAGACGATCCGTCTGCCCTCGGCATTCTGAAAATATACAAGACGGCCATCGCCAGAGACTCTGGCAACTCCCCGCCCCAAAGCGCTCGATCGGTATACACATGCAATTCGCTTCGTTGCGAAATTCCACCGTACAACCTGAATATCACCAGTGGAGATCACCAGTTCCGCAGCATTCGGCACAAACTGCATTGACTCCACTTGTCCCACGCTCTGGAATACAGACACTGGCCGCCACTTGTCCGTCCTCCACACCATCATATGCTGCGTGGGCTTGCCGAAGCCGCCTGTTGCGGCGGCAGCAAGATAGCGGCCGTCAGGAGACCAGGCAATATGCCCCGGCGTGCTGGTGTAGGGATGGACATTTGCAACGATCGAGCGATCCCGCACGCGCCAGATCACAACCCCCTCCGATGTCGCCGCAGCCAGCAGGGTTCCATCCGGCGAGAAAGCCATCCCCGTATACCAGGCTCCATCGCCGAACTTCGGATCGTCCAGAGGCGCCGGCGCAGAAGCACTCGTCCCCTGCCGCGGCATCCCATTCCCCATGCCGGTGGCAGACCATGCCGCCGAGCACATCAGGACCGCAAGCGCGCCCACTACAAACATTTGCCACGTCAATCGTCGCCGCGTCTTCTGTGCGCTCACCATAAACGAACTCTACCACAAAACTACAGATGTAGTCAATCAGGATAAAATAAGCCCCTGTAACCCCGGCGAGGCCGAAATTACAGTATCACAGGCAATGCTGCATTCATCCCGCTCGCTTCGCACACCGCGGGCACGAGACGCCTTCTTCATAAAGTTCGGACGCGCAGTCCTCTTCGGAAACGGCACAGCCGCAGGCCCTGCATTTTATATGGCTGCCGGGTTGTAGGGCATGGTCTACCGCTACGCGCTCGTCGAACACAAAGCACTCGCCGCGCCAGCGGCTCTCTTCGGGGGAGACGGTCTCCAGATACTTCAGGATGCCGCCCTTCAAGTGATAAACTTCGGCAAAGTCCTGGCCAAGCAAAAACGACGATGCCTTTTCGCAGCGGATGCCACCGGTGCAGTACATGGCAATCTTGGTGTGCTGCCGTGGGTCAAGGTTCTCGGCGACGAACTCCGGAAACTCCCGGAACGTGGTAGTCTTGGGATTGACGGCCCGATCGAAAGCGCCAACAGCCACTTCGTAGTCGTTGCGGGTATCGAGAACTAGCACATCGGGGTCGTCCAGCAGCGCATTCCACTCTTCAGGCGTGACATATTGTCCCACCTGCCCGATTGAATGCGATCCCGGCGCGCCCAGCCCCATGATCTCTCGCTTCAGCCGCACCTTCATCCGCCGGAACGGCGGCGCATCCGTAAACGATTCCTTATGCTCAAGATCGGCCATCCGCGCATCGGATCTTAATTGCGCCAGCACCGCGTGAATCCCCTCGCGTGGCCCCGCAATCGTCCCGTTCACTCCCTCCGGCGCGAGCAAGATCGTTCCCCGGACGCCGTGCGAATCGCACAGAGACCGCAAAGGCTCGCGATGCTCGGCAAAGTCGGGAAAGGGAAAAAACTTGTAAAAGGCCGCGACAACGATCAGCGTAGCGGGAGTGAGCAACTCTTCAGACATAACAAAGATATCATACCCCGGCTTTCACCGTTGGGTTAATGCCTGGGCGAAGGATATGCAGTCGTCAGAGTTTTCAATTCGGCTTCTGTAATCGGCATCATGCTGCAGTGTTTCGAACGCTCGGGTGTCGCCACGTCGATCTTCGTAAACGTCACGAAGTCAGTCGTCTCCCAGGCTTCCATGGGACTGTGGAACGGATCTCCGTAGACGTACCAGCGATCCTCACCAATCAGCTTTACAACTTCCGGCCCCTCGATGGGCTTGGTTGCTCCGGGAAGAACATCTCGTCCGTTTGTCCCCTTTGCAAAACTCTCGATTTTAGGATTGAGGCTGCGCGACGTCAACAGCAGATTATTCATCATATCGTCCACCGTGCCGGGTTTGTGGAACGCATAGTACGTTCCGTCATGCTCCACGATGTCCAGATCGATGTCGTCAATCCCCAGATCATAATAGATAGCCGCTCTGTCCGGCGTAATGTCCGACCAATCTTTGGTCGTCACATAGTGAATGACATTGCGCCCCTTGAACTCTGAAGCCCAGAACACGTAGAACAGCTTCTCCTTGGGCGAATAGACAAACTCCGGCGCCCAGGCGCGCTTCTGCTCCGCAGGAACGACCTGAATTGGACCGCCTTTCCAGTGAATCAAGTCGGTCGATTCCCAGTGACAGATCTGTGTGGTGTCCCATGCCACCGTATGGACCAGATGGAACTTTCCATTTACGCGATTGAAGAAGGGATCGCGCAGGCGAACGCCCGGATCAAGGACGGGTTTGCCGTCGTTCAGCGAAGTCCAATGGCGGGCATCGCGGCTGTAGGCGTAGAAGAGCTTCTCTTCCGGACCAAAGTAGGCCATGAGATAAGCTGTGTAGGATGTTTCCGCAGGTTTGGCAGCAGCATTGACGTCAGCAGATGTCAATGCGGGTGCCGGAGTGTTGCCGGCCACCGCAGGAAGCATTGCGCATACAGCCACTAAAACGGAAGCGAGCAGGGAAAGACTGTTCATGGAGAAGCCGCTTGGAGTTGCAATTTAATGTCTACCTGAATAACTCTGCATATCTTGGTGAATGTGCTTGAGCAGTATATATCCAAGCCGGAGGGTTTTAATCCGAAGACACGCGATAAAGTTTATCGTCCCAGGTGAAACTGATATGGTGACCGTCGGGACACCACTTCGGCATAGACAACATGGAACGGCCCTTCTCATCAAGCCGGCCGATTTCCCGAAGATGATCGCCATGGATATCGGATACAAAAACTGTCACATATGAGGACACAGGGCTCGGAAGCCATGGCATGAAGCGCCTCAACGGCGACCAGTTAAACGAATGATTGAATGACCGAAACCACCAGAGAATGTGATCGCCTTGCGGCGATACCTGCATGCTTCCATCCTGGGCTGCATCCATCAGTGGCACATGTACCGGCAATTCGGTTGAACTGCCCGCAGGCGTAGCTTGCAAGTCCAACACATGCAGCATATAAGGTCTATCAGGCCTATGCTCATCCACATATTCGTGTACGTCAAATCGGCCATCAGGTCTATCTGAGATCAGCACTTTATTGTCAGCGGCAAATCCGGCAATTCCACAGGTAACACCGAGCCCTGTGAGCGGAACCTCCGCCGGTGGCGTCCCATCCAGGCTATAAATTGCAAGACACTCGCTCATTCCGTCGTTCACGCCTTGAGGACGTGTCACCGTGAGCCACCGCTTACTGTCCGGCATCCAGGCCATGCCAAGCGTGTTCCACGGACGCTTCCATGATACTGTCTTCTTGAAATTGAACGCAGTCGCAATCGGATTTCCCTGGAGACTTAGGCTATCGTTCCACAGCAGCTCGTTGCAGTCCCGTGATATTGAGACAAGCGCCCCCTGATTGACTGAAGCAGGTATGGGAAATGGAGTAGCTACTCCCGAATTGATATCCTGTAGGAAAGGAGAGCCGTAACCTGGATTAGTTATGGGGCATATATAGCGAAGCAGCCGATGATCGTCCACCCACATGTATCCATCGTTGAAGGGAGCGTTCATCTGGTATGAACCGGCAAAGAGGTCTGTTTCCTTAAGAGTAGTGGCAACACGAGCGTGCTGCAAAAGGTCAGGTTCAGAGCCAGTATGGCTGGAGATTAACGCAATGCCGGCAATGATGCACAGAGATATCGCCGCGATAATATATTTTCGATTCACAAATCAGTCCCAGTACTAAGCAGACTTATTTTAATATACTTTACCACCAAGTGTAAACGTTTTCATCACTATTTTCCGCGCTTCGAAATTTTCACAGGCTGGTGTTTAACGCCAAGGTTTCGGCAATTGTGTAGAAAGTTTGCCTGTAATCCAAAGCAAAGACCGCAGGACATCAAAGATGACCTGCGGCCGATGCAATGGACACAAAGAAGGCTGACGTCCGACGATCTGTATGCCGGCCAAACCCTTGCCGACATATACATGGTGACGAATTCACTGTCTCAAGTCTGTGAATTCGTCACCATTTGGACATCCTTCGTTACACTTCCAGAAACATTTATTTGTGGGGCGCTGATATTATGCCGCCGGCCTGGTAAGCCGGTTCTTGACGTCGAGAAACCCTTTGAGGCTTGCGTCCAAGCCGAAGCCCCAGAGAAATACTGTGCCATAGTCTTGCAGCGTCCCAAAATTGGCGCCGGCATATTTCGTGAGCATGCCTAAGATCGTTGCCAGAACAACTGAAATGCAGGTAACCACCGCAGTATCCTTGGCACGCTGGCGGCGCGCCTCAGCCAGCGCATTTGTCGCGCTTTCCATACCGACGGTAATAGCAATTGCCGTGGTATCGACCAGCTTCGGTGGCTTGCTTGTATTGTAGATTTCGGCCTTCACACAGTAGTCGCCGGCCTGTTTGTAAGTGTGTTCAACAACCATCCCCTCGCTTGTCCGACCTGCCGCCGCATCGCCGAAATACCAGTGATATCGATAATCGTTCGCATCATCCGTCTTGATCCGAAACGTGATGGGCGATTTCGCGCGTCGGCATGATAGGGGATCATCTATAGTAATCGCCCACGATGGCGAGAGAGCAATGTCTCCCTGCTTCAAGGGCATATTCATGGATTTAACGCCGCTCTGCCCCCTTAGTTCTAGTGGGATCGACTTCCAACTTATTTCTGCATTACCTATAGCCGTGGTCGCATCATCCACTCGATCTGCGTCAAGCGCATCGGAAGCCGACTTCAGCAGGGCGTCAATATTAGCAAGAGCCTGCTGTTGGGTCTCATTGGAACGCAGCTTATCCAAACGGCTCTTCAGATCCGCAATATTCGCCCGGTCCGTGGCCGCTTCTTTTGCCTGCCCCGATTGGAAATCTGAAAACACCTTGGCGGCGGTCGCCAGTTTTGCTTGCGCGTCGACGAAGTTCCCGTCTTCGTTTAGCCCTTTCGCTTCTTCTATGATATCCAGGATCTGCTTAAGTTGCTCGGCCTTGTCGGTATTGGACGTTCGGCTGCTTGCAGCTTGGACTGATACCTGCAGACGGAGAATGGAGATCCTGTTCGCGAGCTGCGGCGTTTCCGTATCGATCAGGTAGCGGATCCATGCCGCCAGGATCACGCCGAGAAGGATGGTTATAAATGGATAGATCCAGAAGTCGGTCACACCGACCTTTAATGAGACCACTTCGCGCCCGTTCAGAGAGGGCGATGTCACGAACCAGTTGGCAGTATAAGCGCCGGCGCCGGCAATCGAGTGTAGATGAACGGTCAGCTGTCTTCCGAGGCCGGCCGAAATTGTCATCGGACTGCCGGGCAAATCCGCAGGTCGTCGCAGAAAACCGAGTGTGACCGTGCCCGCATTCAACACGCCATGATCATTAAAGATCTGCCCCGCTTCAAGTTGAGTATCCTCAAGGTCAGACTTACGAGACGTCTCGGTAAGTGTGTATTGGATGGTTCCGCGCGTCGACATCCCGGGAAACCATCGAATAAGTTGCACGCTGCGGTTCGTCAGATCCGTGCCGTTCACCAATGCAGGGGGGTGAATGATCGTCAAAGCCACAGAGACGGGCCGCGACAGCGTTGTCGCAGCCAGTAAAACGCGTCCTTGATAGGTTCCAGGCTGAGCAAAATAGCGTGAATCGAGTTGAAATACCACCGGCCGGCCTGTTGTATCCACCGACATTGCCTCTGGGGAGATGCGAATGGCGTCAGGGTTAATGGTCACCCCACTTGGATCACGCACCTCAAGAACCTTTGCCGACACCCCATCGACCTTTCCTGTGGTTGACGAAACCAGAAACGAATAGATCGGTGGAGCGGAGAGCAGCGGATAGGCGTAGCTCGCCGGTGGAGACGCCGTCAGGTCGGACTGCGCCTGGGCATTTGCCTGTATCCCCAGAAAGAAGACACATGCAAGCGCCAACTCGATAATGCGTAGATTCCAGGTCATTTCAGTGCTCCCAAACAATGTCATCGTATCGCTTGTCAGTCAAGCGACAGGCAGAACAATCCCATGCGGCACGCGAGCGCAACGTTTCTGGACCGCGTCTCAATATCGCCTCCCATAATTGAATAGGAATGCCTTCCCTCGCATTAGATTGCTTAATTTCATTGATTGCCTAATGTGTTCTATCTGGAATTGGGTCAGGGAAGGAGACTCAAGAACTCATTCTCAGCGCGTAACCAGTTGGGCACCGGGGACCCGGCAGCCGGAGATTGGCTAATCAGGAAAGCATGACGCGCTATTGTTAAGCATTGCTCGCATACATTTACGCCATCCTTATAGGAAGCAGATACCGCCCCTGTTACACCTGTTTGAACGTTTATCTCGATTTCGTTGATAAATTGCCAATCTCAGACGCGACGGCATAGTCCTACATCTTTGCGCTCGTGTGCCACATGGGATTGCTCTGCCTGGCTTCCGCGTTACAGCTTCACAATGCCGAGATACAGGCTATGGCAAGTTTGGAGATTGGTGGAGAGAGGCGTGTATCATGCACAGCGAAGATTGTTGGGAGGCAGCTTCAAGCAGCGTAAACAAATATGGCTGCCTCCATGAGGCAGCCATATTTGTTTCTGGCCAAAACGCAATTAAGTAGTAAACTTAGCCACGATGTTTTCTAATGCCCGACGATCTGTATCCCGTTGATCGGAGCCCGCAGATATGGGTCCGATGAGGAGACAGGCGCAGCAGACAGCGTGAAGCTGCTGCCGGTCAGGCCGCTGAACTTGACATAGTTGCCTGCCGAGTTGTTAGCCTGCGTGAACGTGCCGTTGAAGTCGGCATTGACGGCATCCGTGACCTGGATCGTGCTTGCGCCGATCGTGTATTTGTACACACGAGTGGCGCTGCCATTACTGCCATCGCTGTACACATAGACATCGTAGCCCTTCGATGTGATCGAGCTTGGCAGGCTGGATACGGTGACCGTGCTGGTCGAGCCGCTGTATGTGTCCAGGTAGCCCCGCATCATACGTTTGCTGCCGGCGGTATCGGTGATGCCCGTATTATATGTGGCGCTGGCGCTCCACGCCGCAGATGCTCCGGACGTTGCTCCCGTGGAATCCTTCAGGCTCAAACCGCTGCCCGATGCGCCCGATCCATTATTCCACTGCGGGCAGGCCACCACCCCGGCGCTCTCGGTCGTTCCCATGGCAGTGCCGCCGCCAACGAAATCGATGCCGATCACATGCGGCGGCGCGACGGTGAACAGCGCCGATCCATGCTTTGGAATACTGGCGCTATAGCTGCCGTTGCTCGTCACATCGGTGTTGACCCATAGATCGTGGATCTTCTGCAGTCCGCTCAGGCCGATGCTGCTGAAGTTCACATTGATTGTCGCCGTGCTGCCGGCGAGGTTGAAGAAACCGACCGTGCGCGTTCCATCGCCGTTGTTCGCAGACCAGATCTGCGAGTTGCCTCCCTGAACCTGCTGTCCGACATTGCCGGCCTGGTTGACCGCAATGACAGCGGGGTTTGTCAGAAGCTGAAGACCATAGCTGTCCATATGATAGAGGTCGTCGCCGACATAGAGAGGCGAGCACTCCAGAGCCCAGAACGACATTGTCGTCTTTCGCTCGTCGTTGGTCAAACCATCCATGGATCCGTTGCCGACATCGAGGGAATCGAGGTCATTCCAGCCGGCGCCAAGCGGATAGTTATTGTTGAATCCCTGATTGCCGGCCCACGGCGCCCAGTTTGCCTCATCGCCGAACCGCTTGCTGACTGCGGTCCAGTTGGTGAGCGTCGTGCTGTAGGACTCGACATCGTCGTCGATACGGCGCGCGTTGGAGTAGGTCTGCCAGAACGGGATGTAAGCGTCGGAGATTCTCCATGAGATGGTGAGCCACATCGGACGGCCACACTGCTGGATCGCAGTCTGATATGCCTGAACATCAGGACGGTTGTCGCAGAAAGAGATGTCCTGATCGGAACCGGGGCATACACCGTCGAGCTTCAGGAAGTCTACTCCCCAGGAAGCGAACTGATTTACGACCGAGTTGATATACGCCTGCGCTCCCGGCTTGGTAAAGTCGATCTTCAGATGCCAGCTTCCAAAGGCGTCGCCGGTCTGCAAGGGCTGAGCGACGATGTCCCGAATGTGGTAACTGGTGCCGTAGATGGGCGGATTGGCATTATAAACGTCGCTCCCTACTCCCGGGATCCAATAGATGCCCAGTTTCTGGCCGTTGCCGTGGACAATATTTGAAATCCAAGGAATGCCATCCGGGAACGTAGTCGTATTCGCTGAGGGGCGTCCGTAGCCGTCAAAGCCGCCGGACCACCCGGAATCGATGTTGAAGTAGTTGTAGCCGTAGGGCTGCAGGGTCGTCTTCAACTGGTTGGACTGCACCTGCATTTGCCACTGTGTGAGCCATCCGTTGCCGTACCCCGATGCCGTCGTCGATTGCAGGCTCCAGCTGCTCCAGCCCATGTAGGGCTTCTGTCCAACCGCCTGCGCATGCGCCGATGATGCAAGACACGTAGCGACGGCCGCCGTCTGGGCGAGTATCCGCAGAGGTTTCAGCGGGTTATGCCGCCGCATGGATGCGCAAGATTGCGCCGTAGCGAATTTCTTCATTGAGAGATCTCCTCGTCGTGTGAGAATGAAAATGGTGCGAAATAGCCACTGACAGTTGATGCCATGGGCAAACCTTGTAAGAATCCTCTCCCTCAGGCGCTGTCGCGCCTCCTCCCTCTCCGAAACGGAAAGGGATGTCCAACATTCGTAAACCAGACGACTCTAAATATTGGTTTTGCTTATGATCGAAGGCTACACACTTATAAGAGTCGCCTGGTGAAGGATCTTTGGACACCCTTTTCCGTCTCGGAGAGGGGTAAGACGCGACAGCGGCGGGGGGAGAGGCTCCCCTATGGAGCAATCAAAAAGCTGTCTATCAGCATGTTTGTAGAGCCGCCGTTGACGATCTTCAGGGTATGAGTTCCGCGTGTTAACCCGCTGATGCTGTAGACTGGCTGTTGGAGCAGACGTGTGCTGTTGTAACAATTGACGGTTGTTTTGAGCACGCCATCGACATACACGCTCACGCTGCCTTCGTCGTTGCACTTCTCCGTAACGAAGCTGGCCCCAGTGCCGGTAAATGTCGCCGTACAGGAATCTCCGCTGTGGTTCGTCCAGTGGACGTCGTTGTTGTAATCGCCCAGGTTGCGATTTGAGCTGTAGAACCATGACGTCCCGCTGTAGCTGACTCCGAGGGTGGTATCGGTATCGTTGAACACGCACGGGGTAATGATCCACTGCTGGTTTGTGCCGCCGTTGCTTGCCCACTCGTCGATGATCGACCCGCCGGCGACATCCATCAACAATCCGCTGGCGACGCTGACAAATGTGTAGTTGCTGCCGCTCTGGACTTTCTTCCACTGGGAGTTCGAGCCGCCGTCTTTGTGGTATTGGATCAACTGCGTGCCGTTGCTGCCTGCGCCGCCCGGGATATTGACCATCTTTCCACTGAACTCATTAACGAGGTTATATGAGCCATTGCTCTGTGAGACGAGCTGCCAACGCTGCGTCGGGCTGCCGGTGTCCGGGGCTGTAATGAGTTTTCCGCCGTCGACAGTCCAACCGTCTTTTACTGTCAAACTCTGGTTATTGCTGACACTCGTGATCTTGTACCAGGTGACTCCGCTGCCGGAGACCTTGATGAGTTTGCTTGCATGAGAATTGAGCGTGACGCTGAAGCTATTATTGAAAAGACCCAGACCGGCATTGCCCAGGACATCAAAAACATCCTGCGAGCCGGTCAGATTCAGGCTGCTCCAATTAACTGTTACCGTGGCGGAGCTGCTGCCCAAATTGAAGAGGCCGACCAGGTAAGTGCCGTCGCCGTTGGGAGCCGCCCAGATCTGTGAATTGCCGCCCTGGATTTGATTGGCGACATGTCCAGCCTGGTCGTAATGGATCAGCGCGGGGTTGGTAAGCAGCCAGGTTCCAAAGCTGTCCAGGTGATAGGGATCGTCACCGGTATACCAGCATGCGCATTCGAGAGCCCAGAATGTCGCCATGGTCTGGCGTTCATCGCTTGTAATACCGTCGACGGATCCCTGGCCGCAATCAAGGGAATCGAGATCTTCCCAGCCGCCACCAATGCCCGAGCTATTGCACCAGTTCACAGCATCCGTGAACCGGTTGTTGATCTGAGGCCATGCAGTGAGTGGGACGCCGCCGGGATTGTACGCCTCAATGTCGTGATCGATACGGCATGCGTTCGAATATTGCTTCCAGAAACTGGAATAGGTTGGATCAATGTGCCAGGAGATCGTCAGAAATACTTGCCGGCCGCATTGCTGAAGCGCCGTTTGCCATGCCTTAACGTCCTCACGCTGGTCATAGCTGGGCAGCCCGAAACCATTGGAACCCGGGCAGACGCCATCGAGTTTGAGGAAGTCGAATCCCCAGGACGCGAACAGGTTGGCGATGGAGTTGACATAGGCTTGAGCGCCAGGCTTGGTATAGTCGATCTCGTAGTTGTTTTGGTCTGTCGTGCTGCCCCAGGCGCATCCAGGCAGGTAAGGCGACTTGACGATATCCCGGATATGAATGGCCGGATTGGTTCCATAGATTGGCGGGTTTGCATCATAGAGAGCAGATGGGATTCCGGGGACGTGATACAAACCCATCTTTTGTCCGTTGTTATGAATGTAGGCGGCAAGAGAAGCAAGCCCATTCGGATACAACGTTGTATTCTGCATAGGCCGTCCATATGTATCGTACGATCCACTCATCGACCCGGCGTCGATATTGATGTAGTTGAAGCCGTACGGCTGAAGAGACTGATGGATCATATCGGACTGGACCTTGATTTGCCCCTCCGTAATCCAATTTGCCCCGTAGATGGTTTGCTGACTGTAGGTGCTCCAACCCATGATCGGCGCGTTGGTGTGCGTAACATCTGCCCGAGCAGCAGACCCGGGCAAGGCAAGCGCAGCAGCAATCATTAGAAATCCGATGAAGCCCAGCCGCTTATTCGGCAAGCGCATTTTCATTTTAGCAGCCTTCCTTTTATTGCAATCAATGCAATAAAACCGTGTAATATCATGAGATCCACAATTCTTCAAAGCCGAATTGCATGGGCGCGCAACAGTATTGCAAAAGTTTCTTTAAATCTTATGAATGATTTGCACCTCCTGATTGATATATCCGGCCGCCCGCAGATAGTATCCAAAGGCTTCCTTGCGGTTTGTGTAGACACGCCAGGAACAGTGCCTATCTAAACCGCAATAATAGTAATTAGACACACACGAATTGGCTCCCGGCTTGTCACCGGATGCCAACTCCCGTATAGATTATTACTTCGTCGATGACCCTCGAATTTCGAGGCGCGGCGCAAGCACGACCTGCTGCAGCGGGCCGATAGGCTCATCGATACGCTGCTTTAGAAATGACCAGGCCGTGGCGCACATTTGCTCAAGCGGCTGCACGATCGTCGAAAGGGCCGGATAGAGATAGCTGGTATCCCGTATGCCGTCGCATCCGACCAGGGCGATATCTTCCGGGATTCGTAAACCGAGTTTGCGAATAATCGGGTAAGCTCCGATCGCCATGTCGTCGTTAAAGCAGAACAGTCCATCCGGACAGCCATGCGACTCGATGTAGGCTTTTAGAGCCGGCCCGACATCCTCGCGTTTTTCCTCCGGGGTCACGATAAGCTCCGGCTCTCGGCCAAGCTCTGCCATGCCCTGCTGGTAGCCTCTCAGGCGCGCATCGTCAACCTCTTCGAACCAGTCGAACCAATTCGGAACGAGATACGCAATACGTTTGCAGCCTACATCCGCGAGGTGTTTAACGGCTTCCGTAACCTGCGCCTTGAAATCAACCTGGACGCAATCCGTATCAGGAAAAACATACGCGCCGATGTGCACGAATGGACGGCCGTCAAGCAGGCTATTGGTCAGCCCGGGGATCGTGCCTCTGGGCAGGTCCACCGCTAGGATACCGTCGACCGGCCATGACAGCAGCTTGGGCGTATCGACCGTTGTGCCATGAACCGTTCTGACACCGCTGACGAACAGCTCATAATCGTGACGAACGATCTCTTCGTGAGTGTAGTAGATGACATCGCCGTAGAACGCAGAGCGCAAGTTAGTGGACCACAGCGCGATCGTCTGAGTGCGGCCGGTCGCCAGTGCTCGCGCAGCCCGATTAGGCTGATAGCCCATCTCGGCGGCAATGCTGCGCACCAGCTGCCGGGTTTCCGGGGCAATCGGCACGTCCACATTATTGAGCACTCGTGATACCGTAGCGTGCGAAACTTTTGCCCGCTCTGCTACCTCACGAATCGATATTTTCAATGAAATTTGCCTCTTCTTGCGTATATCCGCTGGCATAATTGTATTTGCTGCATATCATCTTGTCAACCTGCAAATGTCTACAGCGCCATTCTGCCGGCGTCGCATCGCAGATCCCACATAACAATCATATCTATCGCTACAATTCGCAGAGCGCTCCGAAGCAGTGGTTAATCTCCTAATCTTAGCGGTATAGAACTCCTATCGAAATAGCGTTCTGCTCCCGGCAACTTCACTTGTCGGGAGTTAAACGAGGTCGTTTTTTGTTAGTGGCTCTTAGGCATCCTGAACTGAACAAAACTGATACCACAAACTCTAAGCAAATCTCTCGATTCAATGTACACGCTTACATGCTATAACAGTAGCCGATCAATTATTGCGTAACCGTTTACATAAATTATAATACACAAGAGTTCCGCTGTCAACAAGCATTTTGTTATATACCTATTTATATCGTAGCCGGATACCTGATAATTGATGCTTACAGCCGTTATAACAATATGGGCGTCAGTATGCGCCGCATCAACATGTGGCGCATACATAACGCAGCAGGCTTCTATCTTTGTGACGATCCGCGAATATCGAGGTGCGGCTGCAGCACGACCTGCTGCAGAGGCAATTCAGGATCGTCGATTCTCTGCTTAAGAAATGCCCATGCCGTGGCGCACATCTGCTCGATCGGCTGCATAATCGTCGTCAGCGGCGGATACGTGTAGCCGGTGTCTCTCATGCCGTTGCATCCCACGATGGCGACATCCTCGGGAATACGCATCCCACGATTAAGAAGGGTCGGGTATGACGCAATCGCCATGTCGTCGTTGTAACAGAACAGTCCGTCCGGGCAGCCGTTGGCCTCGATATAAGCCGTCAAGGTGGGAGGAACGTCCTCGCGCTTTTCGTTCGGCGTCTTGATAATTTCAGGCTCTCTGCCAAGATCGGCCATTCCCTGCTTGTACCCCTCAAGGCGGTCGTCGTTGACTTCCTCAAACCAATCGAACCAGTCCGGAACGAGATAGGCAATGCGCTTGCAGCCCATATCGGCCAGGTGGCGCACAGCTTCTGCAGCCTGCTGCTTGAAGTCTACCTTCACATAATCCGTGCCCTCGAAGAGGTAAGCGCCGATATGCACGAACGGACGGCCTTCGAGCAGGCTGTTAGTCAAACCGGGGATCGTCCCGCGAGGCATGTCGACGGCCAGGATGCCGTCGACGGGCCATGAAAAAAGTCTCGGCGTATCGACCGTCGATCCATGGACGGAACGGACGCCGCTCACGAACATCTCATAGCCATGCCGGCCAATCTCTTCGTGGGTGTAATAGATGATGTCGCCGTAGAATGTCGATTTCAGGTTGCTCGACCAGAGCGCGATCGTTTGAGTGCGTCCTGTTGCAAGAGCGCGCGCCGCTTTGTTAGGGTGATATCCCATTTCAGCGGCAATATGACGCACCAGGCGGCGCGTCTCAGGAGCGATCGGCACATCTACATTATTCAGCACACGGGATACTGTCGCATGCGATACCTTGGCGCGCTCTGCTACCTCACGAATAGATATTTTCATTAAACTTGCCTCTCAATTAACACAATGAATCAAATATGTTTGGTCGCCTGCGTCAGGATGTACTACTTTTCTCTCAACACCACGGCCGTATAAATCTTGTCTATCTCTAATTAGTTCAGGCTGAATTGAACAGCCATCTTAGTGGATACCGACATGCGGCATCTGCCAAACTCCCGTATGACTTCCGTGTCCCAATCAATTCCGCATAAACCCTGGTCCGGCCAGGGAGTTGTACACGATTCTCTCTGCCGTCACCGGATCGATCCCTTCAGGTTGCCCATCGACGAACGATTGCGCCAGGCCGGGTATGCAGAAGAGCACGATCTGCCCTTTGCCATAAGGAATAATCGCCGCGCCAAGCCCGATATGGGTCTGATGGTTTATGCCGTATCCGATCACGGCATCGATGCCGGGAGCGTCGATCTCAAGCCCATTGCCACCGGTAATCTGATATTGCCAATCGAGCACCGTATTGGAAGGCAGGCCGTCAAGCAGCCAGCTCTTTTTGCCGAAATACCAAGAGCCCAGCCAGGAAGGTCCCGGGTCTCCGGTCACGCCTGAGTAGCGCAGAATAGACTGTTTTGCAAGGCCCGAAGCCGCTTCCTGCGCATCGGAAGCATCCTTGGCGCTTGATAAGAACACCATACGGGCACCGTCCTTGTAAACCCGCTGAAGAGCGCCGGCCGGCACCTCGCTCCAGTCAAACTGCGCCTTTTCCACGGACTTCCAGTTGTGGCCGTCGGCCTGTACGAAGTCGCTTCCCCCAAAAACCACGCGTATCTCTTTGCCCCGTGCATCGGTGATCTGAAGGGCTGAGATGATCGCCTTGTCGCTCTGAACGGCCGGGATGGACACGGTAAGCTGACCATCGGCGATATCCACGTCAAACGTTTTTGATATCCCGTTGCCCTTGCCGCCCGACTCTTGAAAGATGTCGAAGTTCTTAAGGACGGTTTTGCCGTTCAAGGCGAGATCGAAGCTGCGTTTCCGCGGATCATTCCACCAAGTCTCGACAAAATAGAGCGTGACCTTAGCGAGGCCGTCAGCCAGATGATCGTAGGAGGCAAGCGGCCCAGCAGAACCATAATGCTGCTGCATGTAAATCCCTGGATCCGGCGATCCATGGATTGCGCTTTTGTCGAATGTCGAAGACGACCAAGAGCCGGCAGATGCCGCAGTATCTTTGGAGAGCACAGATCCGATTACAATGGTGCGAGCATCAGCAGACGCATCGGCATAGGGTGCCGCCTTCACATGAAACCGGCTCTGAATCGCAGCAGCAACCTGGGATGAGCCTATTACGGCGACCTCTCCGCGCAATGGAGCAGGATGCGTATCTACCACAAAGAGATGATCCGACTTCGTCAAAACCGGCGCATAGCCGTCTAAGGAGTTGAGCGAGGCCGTTACGGTAACAGTCCCTGCATGCTTCGGCGTGAAGGTGATGCCCGTTTTGAGAACCTGCGCAAAAGTCTCTCCACCCACAATGATTGCAGGCGAACTGGAGCTATAGAATGGCTTCTCGCCGTCCTGGCTGGCCGCCACATTCAGCGTATACGATCCGTGAAGTATGTTTTCGTTGAGAAGGTGCACATCCACCGAGACTACGCTTCCCTGCGGGAGAACATAGTGGGGAGCGCGCACGACCAGCGCAGCAGGCGCGGACGCCGCCTTAATGAGAGCAGGATCTGTTTTAGGAATTCGAAGCGAGTCGACCATTCCGGAATGGTTGTCTCGAACAGTCGATTCCCATCCCGACAGCACGATATAGTCGGTCGCATCGCAGATGCGCGCGTTCTCCATCATCCTCGCGGCCATCAGGTAGTGCATGTTGGCAGCGCCTTGGAAGATATCGTCAGGCGAATGGAATGCGGAGCGAAAACCGAACTTGCCGATAAAATCTTCGTAGGCGTTGTAAGCGGCAGTATGCGCTTCCTGGTCATACCCGGAAATACCACGGCGTTTGTACCAGTCCGCCATAGCGCCATGATCGTCGGGAGAAGCCCCTGTCGCCATCTCTCCATAAGCAAGCACTTCAGCGGCGTTGTGCGAGTTATACTCGAAATCGGAAGCGGACTTATAGTAGCGGTCTTCGTAAACTCCCCGGGAATTGCCTGCGGAATGCGTATCGTTCCAGCCGGAGCCCTTGCCCTGATCGACCATCAAGTCGATGGAATAGGGAAGCGCCCATACTTGATCTTGCGTGGCAAAGCCGGATTCCAGCATGACAATCCGCGACGGATCCGCCTCACGCATTTTGCGCAGCGTGTAATAGATCTTTGGATTGTAATGATTGGCCACAACTTCATTTTGCAGCGACCAGATAATCGCCGAAGGATGGGAACGGCCGGCCTTGATCATCGCCAGCACCTTGTAAAGCTCGTACTTGTTTGCGAACGTTGTGGGCTCCCCACCCTTGCCCGATGTATCGACAGGACCGCTGCCAGGCAAATTAGCGGGAGGGTCGGAGAACGTAAAGCACCCTGCCCCGGCCTCTGCATAGCCCAATAACCCGGCCTGGTCGTAGGCATCGGAGACAATCTGCTTGGGCATATGTCTGTGGTTCTGGATGGCGTTCAGACCGAATTTCCGCACGGAGGCCACATCGCGCTCCGCAGCGGCCTTATCGGCAAACATGCCGTTCGGGGACCAGTACCCCCATGAGATGGAAGATTTGACGACGATGCGCCGCCCGTTAAGCTTCAGGCTCGCATTACGGCCTACCCCTGTGGCCGTAAACCAGCGGAAGCCGAAGGATTGCCTGCGGTCCGAGTGCGACAAGGACGGAATCGCCGCCGACGCCTCATAGAGCGCGGGCTTCCCGATATCCCATAGTTCTGCTTTAGGTATGGTTACCGTTGTCGATGCCACTGACTGCCCACCTGCCGGCACATACGCCGATGCATTGCCGGTCCAAATAATTTTGCCGCCTCGTGCGACGGACAGAGCGACAGGACCGTCGTAAGCCTCGCCTGTCGATGTGATCTGAGCCTCAAAAGTAATGGTCTTCGGATCAGGGTTATTCAGCACGGCCAGGTCGGTAACCGCCACTGGGGCTTGAAGGTTCATCGCCACACCGCCGTCCAAACCGCCGAATCCGTGCGAAATTGGAATGTCGTACTTGCCCCATTTGATCGTATCGAAGTCGCCCCAGTCGAAATTGCCTCCCGGGTTCGTGATTCGCACCGCTAGCAAATTGGGCTGGCCAGGCTTGACAGCATCGGTCGCGTCGGCTGTAAACGGCGTCTCGGTGACGGCATCATAGCCGCACAACTTTCCGTTGACATAGACCTCAGCCCGCATCCGCGCGCCGGGGAATGAGAATACGAGATGTTCTCCCGGCTTAATAGTGGGCGGAGTGAACGTGCGATACCACCACGATACACCGAGATATTCGCCATTCCCATTTACGGCATCCGACGGATCGTTCGGATTGATAACGCGAGCGGGCGCTTTGCCCCAGTAATGCTCCTCAACCGTACCCGGCAGCGAAATGGCTATGCCGGCGCTCTTATCCAGTGTTTCCCAGCCCCCGGTAGGAGCATTTACGGGCAGCGCGCTCAGGTTCAACTCGTCGGGCAGGTAGAGCATATCGTTCTGCCAGGGCGCTTTCGGATCCAGCCACAAGCGCCACCCCGTATTTGAAACAAAGGTTGTCGTGGGCGTCGCCGCAAACGCTGCAGCAACAGGAACAACACCACAGCACACAACGATCAGCGACAAAATGCGTAGAGCCTGTTTCAGCATCAATTACTTACCGAAGTGATTTTTAATATCGTAAAAGGAGACCATCCGCAAACGAATTATCTCTACAAATTCCGTCATGCCAACATTGTCTAAAAGCTTTGATTGAACGACATCAAAATGCCAAATAAATTATAGATGCAATAGAAATTTATTGACATCCAAAAAGTAATATGATAGCATTGCCACATGAAAACAGATTTTACACAACTGTTTTCTAGCAAGAAAGGTCACAAATATATGCGAGTAAGAAAGCCAGACAAAGCAGTTCTGATTATGACTTTTGCTGCATTCACAGCATTGTCTCTTGCATCAAAACCGGCTCACGCCGCCGCTCTTTCCTGTCCAATCGCGCCAAGCACATCACCAACAGGATTTTTTCATGTTCCCCTATCAGGAACATTTGATGATACAGGCTGGGCATGGGCGATCAATATAACTCTGGATGGTAGCCTGGTGTATACGGAGCATCATCCCTCTACGACGGGAACGGTCATCGTTTCTCTCGACCTTGAGGTCGGGGCGCTTATTAACGGCAGCAGCGCGTTAAATCCAACATATGGTCCTTTGACAGGAACCCATACATGTGAATTGACACTATTCACGCCTGCGGGTACGGTCTTCGATACAGGCCCCTTCACGCACACTTTCTAAACTGTATTTAAACAGACTATTCGATGCTCTCGTTTTTACGAACGGGGGCATTTTTTTGTTATTTCTTCTCTCCAAATAAAATCGGTGAATAAAACAAAACCAGGAAAGAAAATACCTTCCTTCCTGGTTTGGAAAATGTGTCCGCAAGGAACGGCCGGCTGGAAGGCGGTAAAGTCGCCTTCCAGCTGCTACTTAATAAGGGCTGAAGGTCAGGGTGACCTTGCTGCCGTTCTGCTGGGTCATGCTGCCGGTACCGGCGGCGAACGCCTGGTTCTCAGCCGTATTATGGACCTCAACATCCGTGGCCTTGTTCGCCGGGCGGCCGGCTGAAACTTGCTCGCCACGCAGCCACTTCACGTGACCATCCGCAGCCAGCCAGTTGGAGCCGTCAGTGTGGACAGGAGCGCCCGACTTGATCAGGTCGACATTCGAGTAGCCGCCGATATATCCCGTCGCGTATTTTGCGCCGCAGTAGGCGCTGTACAGCGAGCCATGACACCAGTCCGTGCGAGCGCCCCAGGATGCCGCGCTGTCGCCCTCGTTCAGGTTAGTAGGATCAGCCTGATTTCCCTGGGACTCGAAGAGAAGTACCGTGTTGGCGGGTGAAGAAAGCTGACCAAGATTTCCGGCTCCTGAATCCCACACTGTGTACTGAGTATCGACAGGCCACAGGTTAGAATTGTAAGCATACGAAATGGGCACATGCGGCGGGTTCCAGCCGTTGTCGGTCCCAGTCGGATCGTCCGGGCACTTGTAAACGGCCGTGCTCTTGATATAGGGATAGATTTTGCCGGCCCATCCCTGACCAGCTCCCCAGCCACCAGGATAAACTCCGTTCTCGTCGTTGTCCTGGTAGTACTGAACGAAGCCCTCGCCAAGCTGCTTCATATTGCTGGCGCAGGAGGTCTGGCGAGCCTTCTCACGGACCTTGGCGAAGACAGGGAACAGAATGGCGGCGAGAATCGCTATGATGGCTATAACGACGAGCAGTTCAATTAGAGTAAACCCAACACTTTTATTATTCTTCATTGCTTTTTCCTTGTAGGATTGATGATGTTGCGAAAAATACGATTAACAATTCATTCTGAGTCTGGCGTATGTTTGCTCCGCGATATCGCGGAGCAAACATACGCATTGATAACTAGATGGGGCTGAAGGTCAGACCGACCTTGCTGCCGTTCTGCTGGGTCATGCTGTCGGTTCCGGCAGCAAAGTCCTGAAGAGCGCCATCCGCAGGATTGTGGACTTCCGGAGTGGTCGGAGTGGCAGCCGCGAAGCCACCTGAAACGGCCGCGCCGTTCATTGCTTTCACGTGTCCGTCCGCAGCAAGATAGTTGGCGTTTCCGGTGTGGCGGCCCTCACCTTTGTTGGTAAGGTGCAGGGTGTTGTAGCCACCGATATAACCGGTTGCATAAGTCGTCGAACAATACGGGCTGTTCAAATTGCTATGGCACCACTGGCCGGGAGCGCCGACGCCGTCGGGGGAGACATCATCGAGGCCGGGAATGTTCCAATCGCCGGTGGGCTCGAAGTGCTCGATCTCAAACAACATTACAGTGTTGGAGGGAGAGGTATAGCTGGCAGTCGCTCCGAAGGAATCGCGGCCCGAGTAGTACGCGTCCCATGCCGTATTCTTTACATAGAGGTTCTCGTTGAAAGCATACGAAAGCCGTCCATAGATATGATGATCTACAGGATCCTGGATATCGCGGGAACCGTCGCTCGGACAGGCATATACGCCCTTGCTCTTGACGTACGGGAAGATCGCACCGGCCCATCCACCCTGGCCAGGACCATGGTCGTTCGGGAATCCTGGGTCGAAACGCATGGGCATAGATTCGTCATTGTCCTGGCTGTACTGTATGAAGCCCAAGCCAAGCTGCTTGAGGTTGCTGGCGCAGCTCGTCTGGCGGGCCTTCTCACGGACCTTGGCGAAGACGGGGAACAGAATAGCGGCGAGAATCGCTATGATGGCTATAACGACGAGTAATTCAATAAGAGTAAAACCTGATCTTGCTTTCATCGGAGTAACTTCCTTTGTTAAATAATGATTAAGGTCTCGGTCAGCGGACATCTTGTATCAAATCGATTGTATGTGTGCACGATGGAAATGCATCTGTCAAGTGATGGAGCGTCAACCTCCTACTGCGATGGCGGTGGCGGCTGCGGAAGCTGAACGCTGATATTCGGATGCTTGCGAGCATACTCAACCTTTTGCTGCGCGTTCATATGGTTCATAATCGCTTTGTAGCCTTCGACGGTCATTGGGCGTCCAGCGGCAGCCGCGCCGGATGCGCCACCATTGCGGGCAGCGTCGATGCGCTTGGCCATTTCGGCCTGCTGCTCCGCAGGGGTCATCGTCCCCGGAGCTTTACCTTCCGCCGCATTGGCTGCCTCATTGGCTTTGATAGCCGCGTCATTGTTCTGCGAAGAACAGCCGCAAGCGGCAAGGAGAGCAAAGGCAACACACCAACACTGGCTGATCTTCATTTTCATCTTCGTAAAACCTGCCTCAGAAATGCCCCGGCGCTTATATCATCCGGTATGTACGCGGTTACATATCTAGAAACTTCTAGTGTTCACCGCAATGTAACCGGTTGCATAATGATTATATGCCACTTTTGCGCGCATGTCAATATATATTTTTAAATGGTCTCCGGGGCTTTAGGAATTCAGAACTGCCGCCTCTACAGCCTGTATTTGGGATAACAAATCTCACAAGATTACAAATACATCAATTATCATACGATATATTTATAACTATCGAATTTAGAGGCAAGCATCGATCCCGCTTACGACAATACCCTGCGATAATCCCAAATAACCATCATGTACACGATTACATTCGTCACTAATATTGCTTGAGATTCAATGTAACCGTTTGCACATTATAGTACACGATCACTAAATCGTCAAGAAGAATCTTCCATATTATTCCGTATAATCTGCAAGCATGCAATATAAAGACGCTTGCCGGCGTATATGCCGGCAAACGCCAGGAAGTTTCTCACTCAGACTGTGTTCTGGGGAACGGGCAGACTATTTGGACGCCACCGCGGATGAAAACACATCCGCGCCGACCGTGCGCTTCTGTCCCGGTTTCATATGCAGATTGAGCCATTTCCCGCCATACTGCACACGGCAGTCTGTCCCGCCTGTGCTGGTGACGGCAGCGCTCGCAAGCCGGCCGTCTTTCCACGTCAGATCGACAGTGAATGCTCCCCGAGAGCAGAGACCATGTACAGAACCGTCTGCCCATGCAGACGGCAGAGCCGGCAGAAGATCGAGCACGTAGCGATCGGCGGCGGGAGAGGCGGGATCGGAATACGTCTCATGGCTCTGCAGCAGCATCTCGGCGATGCCCGCAGTTGACCCGAAGTTGCCGTCGATCTGGAACGGCGGGCAGGCGCAGAGCATGTTTTGATAGACGCCTCCTCCGTTATCGTACTTAATGGAGGTATCCGTCGTGAGATGCAGATAGTCATGGAGGAGCTTGTGGGCATGCTCAGCGTCACGCAGGCGCGCCCAGAGGCTCATGCGCCATGTTATCGCCCACCCTGTCGTCTCATCGCCTCTATGCGCCAGAGAGACAGCAGCAGCCTTCGCAAGCTCGGGAGTGCGGGCCGGCGTGATCTGGCTGCCGGGATAGATGGCATAAAGGTGCGATACATGCCGGTGAGTGTCTGACGGGTCGTCCTTATCCTCGGCCCACTCCTTCAACTGTCCCCACTTGCCGATGCCCGGCACAAGGAGCTTGTCGCGCATAGCGGACAGCTCGGCCCGGAAATCATCGTCGATGCCGAGCTCCTTCGATGCGTCTATGGTGTTCGTGAACAAGTCCCATACAATTTCCTGATCGTAGGAGACGCCCGGCTCGTTGTCGCCATGCTCGGGCGACCAGCCATCGGGAGTTACCAGCTTGCCCTGCGCGTTCGTCACAAGATGGTCCTGCCAGAACTGACAGACTTCCTTCATAATCGGATACCCGGTGCTGCGCAAGTATGCCTTGTCCTGCGTGAAGGCATAGTGCTGCCAGAGCTGCTGGCAATACCAGCCGCTTCCCGGTGGGTTCCAGAGCCAGTCGGATGCGCCAAAGGGATTATTCTGGCAGTGGATAGTCCACCCACGGATCTTAGCGCCATACTGCGCGCGCGTATCTTCCGCCCTGACCTCGCGGATCGAGTTGATGAAGTCGATGTACGGTAAGCTGCACTGGGATAGGTTCGTTACCTCGGACGGCCAGTAATTCATCTCGACATTGATATCCGAGTGGAAATCGCCGCTCCACGGCGGGCTGTTCGTGTTCACCCATAGCCCCTGCAGGTTCGCAGGGAGCCCTCCGGGACGCGAGCAGCTCAGGAGCAGGTAGCGGCCAAAGTTGAAGCTCATCGCTTCGAGTTCGGGATCCGCCGTTCCCTTGCTGTATGCGGCCAGGCGTTGATCCGTGGGCATCGCGGCAGTTTCGGCGACGCTCTTGCCCAGATGCATCTCCACACGGTTGAAGAGCGGTCGATAGTCGCGTTCCTGCGCCTTCTTCAAATCGCTGTATGACAGCTTTACGGCAGCCGCAACTTCCCGGCTCACCGCGTCATGTGGATTGGGACCGCGCCAGCCGGCCTTGCGATCGCCCGCAAAGTTGGTGCCGTCTCCGATAACAAGGAGAAACGAGTCGACACGCTCCAGATGATAATGATCACCGGAAACCGTGACGGAGCCGCCTTTAGGAACGATACGGATCTGGGTCTCATACAGCATACCGTTATTTAAGGCCCCGGCGGATGTGATCGTATTGTCGGCCAGAGTGTTCGCCGCATTGTGACCGTCGGCAAAGTGGATATCGCCTGAGTACGCGCCGGATCTGCCGGCCGTGAAGCGAAACACAATTACGCGGCCGGGATTGCTGGCGAAGCCGTCGCGCCGATACGCAACTCCATCCGCAGTGTAGGTGACGGTATGCGTGGCCGAGCTGAGATCCAGCTGCCTGCGGTATTGAGATGCTGCGCCATGCGTAAGATCTATGGTAATGTCGCCGAGGTTCTGGGAGGTTCCTACATGCGTTTCGTCTCCCGTCCACAACGTGTCGGCATTAATCTGGATATGTTCGTGCTGTGGGCCGCCGAATATCATGGCTCCGGAGAAGCCGTTGCCGATCGGCAGCGCCTGCGACTGCCATTCCGTAGCTGGCTGCGAATACGTAAGTATCATTTCACCAGGCCGGGAAGCAGCTTGACCGCCCTGAGCGCAGATGATAAAAGCAGTCGTTCCAAGACCAAAGGCCAAAGCCGACGAACGAGTTAAGGAGCGGAAAGAGGTGAACATGCTATTGACGATTTATTTCCCTTCGGCCTGAATAGAAAGATGCCCACCCCAGCTAGTTCAGGGCAGGCATCTCCGTTCCGGTCAATCGGCTCAGTCTACGACTAGACCGGGCTGAATGTCATTGTGACTTTGGCGCCACTCTGCAGTGTCATGTTGTCGGTGCCGGCCGCGTAACCGTTGTTCTTGCCGGATGCATTGTGAATCTCAACGGCATTCGAGT
>Ga0207671_10000125_pt1 | contig 119263 bp, 108 predicted proteins | sample KBSC24metaG_FD_184352 | JGI IMG/M metagenome (GOLD analysis project Ga0207671, IMG submission 184352) | Corn rhizosphere microbial communities from Kellogg Biological Station, Michigan, USA - KBS C2-4 metaG (SPAdes) (version 2) | ecosystem: Host-associated > Plants > Roots > Rhizosphere >...
CTCAGCCTCGACGTGTTCACCATGTCGATCCCGGCCCAGGGCTCGCGTGGTGGTCTGATCAACGCAATCTACGGCACCGTGCTGGTCACGGGCCTCGCCATCGTGATCGCTGCGCCGATCGGCATTCTCGCCGCCACCTATCTGGTGGAATATGCCAATGGCAGCAAACTTGCCGAGGCTGCCAAGTTCCTCAACGACATTTTGCTGTCAGCACCCTCGATCATCATCGGCGTGTTCGTCTACGGTGCGGTGGTCGTGCCCATGCACGGCAACTCTGCCATCGCCGGCATCCTTGCGCTGGCGCTGATCGCCCTTCCGGTCGTCAACCGCACGACACAGGACATGCTGTTGCTGGTGCCAAACGCGCTTCGCGAGGCGACCGCCGCGCTCGGCGCGCCGCGCTGGAAGTCCATGATGATGGTGGTCTACCGTTCCGCCTGGACGGGCATCCTCACCGGCATCCTGCTGGCCGTCGCCCGCATCAGCGGCGAAACCGCACCGCTTCTCTTTACGGCCGGTTACAGCAAATTCATGAATGCAGACCTGACCGGTCCAATCGCCACGCTGCCGGTTGCCATCAACACGCTCGCCGCCGATGCAGGCGAGGATCTCAAACAACTGGCTTGGGCCGGCGCATTGATCATCACCGTTGCCATCCTTGCCCTCAACATCCTTGCCCGTGTCTTGAGTGGGCGTCGCCAATGACGCAGCCGCCGAACGATAGGAATGAAACCATGAACATGAGCGACAACAATTTCCAGAGCGTCAACGCACAGCCGGGGAAGGACGCCGTTTCTCAGTCGGATCTCGGCATGCTCGCGAAACTTCAGGTGAAGAACCTCGATTTCACCTATCAGAACGGCCATCGCGTTCTGAAGGGTGTGAATATGGACATCCGCAAAAATGCGGTCACTGCCTTCATCGGCCCTTCGGGTTGCGGCAAATCCACACTGCTGCGCACCTTCAACCGGATGTATGACCTCTATCCGGGCCAGACGGTTTCGGGCGAGATCCTGCTGGACGGCCGCAATATTCTCACCAAGGACGTCGATCTGAACGATTTGCGCGCCAAGGTCGGCATGGTGTTCCAGAAGCCAACACCGTTCCCGATGTCGATCTATGAAAACGTCGCTTTCGGCATCCGGCTCTATGAGAAGATTTCCAAGGCGGAGATGGACGTGCGCGTCGAAGCGGCGCTGACGGAAACGGCGTTGTGGAGCGAAGTGAAGGAAAAGTTGCACCAGAGCGGACTTGGCCTTTCCGGGGGCCAGCAGCAGCGTCTCTGCATCGCCCGCGCCATCGCGCTGCGCCCGGAGGTCTTGCTTCTGGACGAGCCGACTTCGGCTCTCGATCCGATCTCCACGGCCAAGGTCGAAGAACTGGTGTCGCAGTTGAAGGGCGATTTCACGATCGTCATCGTCACGCACAATATGCAGCAGGCGAGCCGCATCTCCGACAGTACCGCCTTCATGTATCTCGGCGACCTGATCGAATACGGCCCGACCGAGCAGATCTTCCAGGCGCCGAAGGTGAAGCGCACGGAAGACTACATCACCGGTCGTTACGGCTGATACGGTCCGGGCATCGCCTGAACCCAAGATTTAAGATGGCGCGCCGGTCGGACGCGCCATTTTGCATTTTAGCCATGACGTGAATTTTGCCGGTTGCCGTGCCGCGGGCTGCGAAAACAGCGAACACCCGCCTTTGGCGGGCGGCTCGAACTCACCAGGTCAGTTCGAGCTTGTCCAGGCCGTGGAATTGGTAGACGTCCTTGACCTCGGGCGTCCTCTTGAGCTTCAACCCAGGCAAGCGCTCGAAGAGGATCGGCAGCACGACGTTCAATTCCAACCGGGCCAGCGGTGCGCCGATGCAGAAATGGATACCCGCGCCGAACGACAGGATGGGTGCTTCGTTGCGGTCGGGCTTGAAGGTGAGGGGATCGGAAAATTTCGTCGGGTCCAGATTGGCGGCTGCAAGGATCATCGCCACCTTGTCGCCGCGCTGAAAGGAGATCCCGTCGATTTCCGTCAACTCCAGGCACCAGCGGTCGAAGATGTGCACGGGCGCGCAGATGCGCAGCGTCTCTTCCACCGTTCGTTCCGTCGTCGCCTCGTCCTTGAAGAGCTCGGCCGGCGAATAATCGCTTTCCAGAATGACGCGCACGGAATTGCCGATCTGATGCACCGTCGCTTCATGGCCGGCATTGAGCAGCACGATCGTCGTCGACACCAGTTCGTCTTCGGTCAGATACTGACCCTTGTGCTCGGTGGTGATCATGTGCGTCAACAGATCGTCGCGCGGATTGGCGCGGCGCTCGCGGATGACGGTTTTCACATAGTCGGCGAATTCCTTTGCGGCCTGATCCGCCGCGTCTTCGTCGGCAGCCGTACGGCCGAACATGTACATGCGGACATAGGCGTGGGACCACTTCAGCAGCTGTGGCCCCATTTCTTCCGGTATGCCGATCATCCGCGCGATCATGGTGACGGGAATGACGTCGGCAAAGGCCGACAGAAGCTCGACCTCACCGTCCTTCTCGAAGCCGTCGATCAGGCGGGTGGCCAGTTCGGCCAGTTCCGGTTTCATCTTCTCGACATGGCGGGACACGAAGGCGCGGTTGACGAGGGTGCGCAGGCGCGTGTGCTCGGGCGGTTCGATTTCGAGGAGCGAGTACTGTTCGGCAAGATCGAAATTCTTCAGATGCGGCAGAGGTGCCGGCATGCCGAGCTCTTCACGCGTGGCGATGTGCAGGATCTGGCGGCCGAAGCGGCGGTCGCGCAGCAGCCCGTTCACATGGTCATAGCCTATGAAATACCATTGTTTCTGCTCCTCCCAGTAAAAGGTGGGACATTGAGCATGCAAGGCGGCGTAGACCGCATTGGGATTCGTATAGAAGGCGGGATCGCGGGCGTCGAGAGAGACGCGGCGGGCCGCCGAATCGATGGAGAGGAGGGAAGATGTGATCATGATGACAAGGATTATCGGAATAAATCGCGCCGGAAAAGCCCGTCACATGCCGGCGAGCTTGCCCATGCGTCGCAGGGCGTGAATCTGGTCATCGAGTGTCGGAACCAGTTCGCCGCCATCTGTGTCTGGCGGCGCGTCGACCGTCTTTGCGATTTCCATTTCGTCGAAGACGATGATGCAATTGCGGCCTGCGCGCTTGGCGGCGTAGAGCGCGCGATCGGCGGAGGAGACGAGCCGATCCCAGCTGACAGTGTCACGCGGCATGATTGCCACGCCGATGCTGACCGTCGCCGGCACCAGGGAACGACCCGCGAGCAGCGGGACGCGGCAGAAATCGGCGCGGATCGTTTCCGCCAGCGCCTCGGCCTGTGCCTGATCGTCTATGGGGACGAAGGCGACGAATTCCTCGCCGCCCATGCGGCCGAACGCGCCGCCGCGCGGCACGAACTGGTGGGCGATGCGCGCAAATTCGATGAGAACGAGATCGCCCGTCTGGTGTCCGTAACGATCGTTGATCGTCTTGAAGTGGTCGAGATCGAACAACAGCGCGGCGAGCTTTTGCGGCTGCCGTTGTCCCTCTCCGGCAAGAATCTCGTAGCTGTCCTGAAGGCCGCGGCGGTTCAAAACGCCGGTCAGCGTATCGGTGATGGAAATTGCCCGCCAACGACGCTCCGCGCGCTCCATCAGCAACTTGCCCATCAATGCGACGGCGACCGTGATGAACAGCGCATCGCCGAGCGCCACATAGCCACGATAGATCAAGGCCTCTTCCTGCGTGGGAGCGAACAGTGCCATCCCGACGGAGGACACGAAGCAAAGGCAGGCTAGAGCCATGAACACAAAGCCTAACTGGCCGCGCGCCTGTTCCCGCCGACCTTCGGCGGGGCGGACCGCACAGGCGAGCAATGTCGCGCCGACCGCGCCGGCCAGGTCATGGACGATGATGCGATTGACGAAGCTGTCATTGACCCATGGCAGGCTGACGCCGACCAGCCAGATGACGGGTGGCAGCAGGGCCGACCATTCGAGCTTGCGCTTGTCGAGCCATCGAAAGCCGGCAATCCAGGCGCTTTCGCCAAGCAGCGCGATCGCATTGCCGATCTCGACCGACAATATGTCGGGAATGAAACCGCGGGCCGCCACCAGCGCAAATCCAATCGCATTCACGATAAAGCCCAGCGCCCACATCAGATAGGCGGGCGATCGGCGATCGTGCCACCAGGCAAGAAGAAATACGGCCGCCAGGGTGATGGCTTCCGAGCACCAGATGATCAACCCTGTGGTCATGTTAAGCACGATCAGCATTTCTCCTTGCCAGGGCCAACCCGTCGGCGCGAAAGAGCGGACGGTTCCTGCGACTGGCCTATCCTTGCCGAATAAGATGGTAAGTTCCTTAAGTGTCTTGGTAAATTTTGGCCGTTTCCGCCTGCACCGTACCGGCACCGTCCTTTATGCTTCCTTCACCCTGCGGTCGGGAAAAGCGGTGAATTGCGCATGGCACGACACCCGCCCGGTTGGCATTGCGAAAGCGGCGATTAGAAATGCTTTGTCAACGCTTCCTAGGGCATTAGTGCTTTTTGAGGTTATGCTTTCGTGCGTCTTGAAGTGCAGGGCAGTGACACTCTATGTAGGGGTAACGGATTTTATTCGATTCCCGGCGCTTTTGCCGCCGGGGCAAGCTTGGTAAAGGACGCACATGAGAAATCCAGTCGATACAGCTATGGCTCTGGTGCCGATGGTTGTTGAACAGACCAACCGTGGGGAACGGTCTTACGACATCTATTCCCGCCTGCTGAAGGAACGTATCATCTTCCTGACCGGGCCTGTCGAAGACCATATGGCCACGTTGGTTTGCGCCCAGCTTCTGTTCCTCGAGGCGGAAAACCCGAAGAAGGAAATTGCGCTCTACATCAATTCGCCGGGCGGCGTCGTGACTGCCGGCATGGCGATCTATGACACGATGCAGTTCATCAAGCCGGCCGTTTCGACGCTGTGCATCGGCCAGGCAGCCTCGATGGGTTCGCTGCTGCTTGCCGCCGGCGACAAGGATATGCGCTTCGCCACGCCGAATTCCCGCATCATGGTTCACCAGCCGTCCGGCGGTTTCCAGGGGCAGGCTTCGGACATCGAACGTCATGCGCGCGACATCATCAAGATGAAGCGTCGCCTGAACGAAGTTTACGTGAAGCATTGCGGCCGGACATATGAAGAAGTCGAGCAGACGCTCGATCGTGACCATTTCATGTCCTCCGATGAGGCAAAGGAATGGGGTCTGATCGACAAGGTGCTGACGTCGCGTACCGAAATGGAAGGTGAAGCCGCCTCTTGATTATCCTTGAGGTGGTGGCTTCCTCGCCACAGTTCTATCCCATTTGTGATCGAATAGGGGTTTAATGTGGAACGGAACGCGGTAATAGTAGGCATTCGTGCTATGTAGCGTTTTTATGACATAGCATTCGGGCATTCGAGGGGGATCGTTGCCACGCAGTTCCGTTTGTCGGGCCTGCGTTCAGTACCCTGAAGGGCGCCGCGATCTGCTAATAACGAGGTGCAGGTCCGGCGGATGCATAGAGTGGACCGCGATTTCAACTTGGAAATTGACGGCGTGCTGGAAGGAAAGTGATATGAGCAAAGTCAGCGGCAGCAACGGCGGCGACTCGAAGAACACGCTTTATTGTTCGTTCTGCGGTAAGAGCCAGCATGAAGTCCGGAAGCTGATTGCCGGACCGACCGTCTTCATCTGCGATGAATGCGTTGAACTATGCATGGACATTATCCGCGAGGAAAACAAATCCTCGATGGTCAAGTCGCGTGACGGCGTTCCGACACCGCAGGACATCATCAAGGTTCTTGATGAATACGTTATCGGCCAGAGGCAGGCGAAGAAGATCCTGTCCGTGGCCGTTCACAACCACTACAAGCGCCTCGCACATGCGTCCAAGAACGGCGATGTCGAGCTGGCGAAGTCGAACATCATGCTTGTCGGTCCGACCGGTTGCGGCAAGACCTATCTGGCTCAGACGCTCGCCCGCATCATCGACGTGCCCTTCACCATGGCCGACGCGACCACGCTGACGGAAGCAGGCTATGTCGGCGAGGACGTGGAGAACATCATTCTCAAGCTGCTGCAGGCTGCCGACTACAACGTCGAGCGCGCCCAGCGCGGCATCGTCTACATCGACGAAGTCGACAAGATTTCCCGCAAGTCGGACAATCCGTCGATCACCCGCGATGTATCGGGCGAGGGCGTGCAGCAGGCGCTGCTGAAGATCATGGAAGGCACGGTCGCTTCGGTTCCTCCCCAGGGGGGACGCAAGCATCCGCAGCAGGAATTCCTGCAGGTCGACACGACCAACATCCTGTTCATCTGCGGCGGTGCCTTTGCCGGTCTCGACAAGATCATCTCCGCCCGTGGCGAGAAGACCTCGATCGGCTTTGGCGCTGCTGTCAAGGCGCCGGACGATCGCCGCGTCGGCGAAGTGCTGCGCGAGCTGGAACCGGAAGATCTGGTCAAGTTCGGCCTGATCCCGGAATTCATCGGCCGTCTGCCCGTGCTGGCGACGCTGGAAGACCTGGATGAGGACGCGCTCATCCAGATCCTGTCCGAGCCCAAGAACGCGCTCGTCAAGCAGTACCAGCGCCTGTTCGAGATGGAAGACGTTGAACTGACCTTCCACGAGGACGCATTGCGCGAGATTGCCAAGAGGGCGATCGTGCGCAAGACCGGCGCGCGTGGTCTGCGCTCGATCATGGAGAAGATCTTGCTCGATACCATGTTCGATCTGCCGGCTCTGGAAGGCGTCCGCGAGGTGGTCATTTCCGAGGAAGTGGTCCGCGGATCGGCCCGCCCGCTCTACATCTATGCAGATCGGCAGGAGGAAAAGGCCAACGCGACGGCCTAACGATCCGATTTGTGTTCGTGAATCAGGGGCTCGTTGTCGACGGGCCCCTTTCTATTTGAAAAATCGTGCAGTTTGCTGATAAAGTCTGGGATAAGCGTGTGGGACCGCCGCCAAACCCGGTTGTGAAGAGCGCCTGCTGCAGCCATGATGGCATGATTCTGGAGCATCCGACGGATAGGGCTTGGGCCCGGCGTTTTTCCTCGGATCCTGATTTGTCGGCGGTGTTTGAGTGGCCGGGCGTCGGTGCTTTGTTGTTGCGTTCCTCCTCGTAAATATGCGGATCGCTGTCTGGCGACAGTGCGTCGCGCGCGACTTGAAATAGGCAATGTGAAGCTCCACTTGTTAACCAAGTGAGAGAGCCGGCTAATCCCCTAAGGCCGGCAGAGAGCCCGGGAACGGGACGACGGAAAGGAAATAACATGACTAAGAAAACGTCTGCGGCAAATGAGAGCATTGCCTATCCGGTATTGCCGTTGCGCGACATCGTGGTTTTCCCCCACATGATCGTGCCGCTGTTCGTCGGACGGGAAAAATCCATTCGTGCGCTGGAAGAGGTCATGGGCTCTGACAAGCAGATCATGCTGGTCACGCAGATCAATGCCAGCGACGACGATCCTGCGCCGGACGCGATCCATAGGGTTGGTACCGTTGCCAATGTGCTGCAGCTGCTGAAACTGCCCGACGGCACCGTGAAGGTGTTGGTCGAAGGCCGTGCGCGTGCGGAGATCGACGAGTATACCGGCCGCGAGGACTTCTATGAGGCCCTTGGCCATGTCTTGCATGAGCCGGAGGAAGATCAGGTCGAGCTCGAAGCGCTGAGCCGCTCGGTCGTTTCTGAATTCGAGAGCTATGTAAAGCTCAACAAGAAGATTTCGCCGGAAGTGGTTGGCGCCGCCAGCCAGATCGATGACTATTCTAAGCTCGCCGACACGGTTGCCTCGCATCTGTCGATCAAGATCACCGAGAAGCAGGAGATGCTGGAAACCACCAGCGTCAAGGGCCGCCTCGAAAAGGCGCTCGGCTTCATGGAAGGCGAGATTTCGGTTCTGCAGGTCGAAAAGCGCATCCGCTCGCGCGTCAAGCGCCAGATGGAGAAGACCCAGCGCGAATACTATCTGAATGAACAGATGAAGGCGATCCAGAAGGAGCTCGGCGACGGCGAAGAAGGCCGCGACGAGATGGCCGAGTTGGAAGAGCGCATCTCCAAGACCAAGCTGTCGAAGGAAGCCAAGGAAAAGGCCGATGCCGAGCTGAAGAAGCTGCGGCAGATGAGCCCGATGTCGGCGGAAGCCACCGTGGTGCGCAACTATCTCGACTGGTTGCTGGGTATCCCGTGGCACAAGAAGTCGAAGGTCAAGGCCGACCTCAACAATGCCGAGAAGATCCTCGAACAGGATCATTTCGGCCTCGACAAGGTCAAGGAGCGCATCGTCGAATATCTGGCCGTCCAGGCCCGCGCGACGAAGATCAAGGGCCCGATCCTGTGCCTCGTCGGCCCTCCGGGTGTCGGCAAGACCTCGCTCGCCCAGTCGATCGCCAAGGCGACCGGCCGTGAGTATGTCCGCATGGCACTCGGCGGCGTTCGTGACGAAGCCGAGATCCGCGGCCACCGTCGCACCTATATCGGCTCGATGCCCGGCAAGGTCATCCAGTCGATGAAGAAGGCCAAGAAGTCCAACCCGCTCTTCTTGCTCGACGAAATCGACAAGCTCGGCATGGACTATCGCGGCGATCCGTCATCGGCCCTGCTGGAAGTGCTGGACCCGGCGCAGAACTCGACCTTCATGGATCACTACTTGGAAGTCGAATATGACCTCTCGGACGTGATGTTCATCACGACGGCGAATACGCTGAACATCCCTGCGCCGCTTATGGACCGCATGGAAGTCATCCGGATCGCCGGCTACACCGAAGATGAAAAGCGCGAGATCGCCAAGCGGCACCTGCTGCCGAAGGCCATTAAGGAACACGCGTTGCAGCCGCAGGAATTCTCGGTCAGCGACGACGCCCTGATGGCAATCAGCCAGCAATACACCCGCGAAGCCGGTGTTCGTAACTTCGAACGCGAATTGATGAAGCTCGCCCGCAAGGCGGTCACCGAGATCATCAAGGGCAAGACCAAGTCCGTTGCGGTCACCGCTGCGAACATTGACCAGTATCTCGGCGTTCCGCGCTTCCGCCACGGCGAAGCCGAGGGCGAGGATCAGGTCGGTGTCGTCACCGGTCTCGCATGGACGGAAGTCGGTGGCGAGCTGCTGACGATCGAAGGCGTGATGATGCCGGGCAAGGGCCGCATGACGGTCACCGGCAACCTGAAGGAAGTCATGAAGGAATCGATCTCGGCGGCGGCATCCTACGTCCGCTCGCGCGCTGTCGATTTCGGCGTCAAGCCGCCGCTCTTCGACAAGAGCGACATCCACGTGCACGTGCCGGAAGGCGCGACGCCCAAGGATGGCCCGTCGGCCGGTGTCGCGATGGCAACCGCGATCGTCTCGATCATGACCGGCATCCCGGTTTCCAAGGATGTCGCCATGACCGGTGAAATCACGCTGCGCGGCCGTGTGCTGCCGATCGGCGGCCTGAAGGAAAAGTTGCTGGCGGCACTGCGCGGCGGCATCAAGAAGGTTCTGATCCCGGAAGAAAACGCCAAGGATCTGGCGGAGATTCCGGACAACGTGAAGAACAACATGGAGATCGTTCCGGTCTCCCGCATGGGCGAGGTGATCAAGCACGCGCTGGTTCGCCGGCCCGAGCCGATCGAATGGGACGGCACTGTCGAAACGCCAGTGATCGCAACCGTTGACGGCGTGGATGAAGTGGGCGCGACGATCGCTCATTGAGCGTTGTTGCCTCAATTATGTCGAATTGACATAAAAGGCGAAAAGACCGGCAAATTTGCCGGTCTTTTTTTGTGAAAAGCGTATGGCAACGCTTGCTTTTCCTTGATTTGCAGGGCTTTTGGGGTTGCGGCGGGTAAGAGCATTCGTATTCTTCGCCCCGCTATAGATAAGTCGTTTCATACCAGAGAAAGGGGTGGAAACATGAACAAGAATGAGCTCGTGTCCGCAGTGGCCGAGAAGGCCGGTATCACGAAGGCTGACGCTGCTTCCGCTGTTGACGCTGTTTTCGATGCCGTGCAGGCTGAACTGAAGAAGGGCGGCGACATTCGCCTTGCTGGCTTCGGCAGCTTCACCGTTTCTCACCGTGCAGCCACGAAGGGCCGCAACCCGTCCACCGGCGCCGAGGTCGATATCGCGGCTCGCAACGTGCCGAAGTTCACGCCTGGCAAGGGCCTGAAGGACGCTGTTAACAGCTAATCTCGTTTCCACCCGCTGCGAGGTGTTTGCCTTGCGGGTGTTGAACATGAGGGGTCCGCTTGGCGGGCCCCTTTTTTCGTTTTGAGGTAGGGAGGGCCGGATTTCGTTCGCTAGCCCTGACCAATAAGATGGACGGTCCGTGCGTTCTCTTGCGAAGAAAACGTCACGGGGTATTTTCGAATGCCTGACGTTGACGTTTCAGCCGAATGACCATTGGGATCATCAAGAAATGACCGCATCGCCTTCCTTTCTCGGCCTTCCCGATCAACTAACGGACGGCGGCATGCCCCGCGCGGTCATTTTCGCAGCTGGCCACGGCAGCACCTATCCCGGTAAGGACAGCAGTGGCTATGTCTTGGCTGCTGGTGCCATTCGTTCTGCGAGCGAGGTCGACGCGCCTCTGATCGAGCACTGGGATTTCGATGTCGGCGGACCGCTTTTCAACGGCAAGCCTCCGTGCTGTGTCGACGCCGGCGACGTCCCGACCACTATGTACGACAATGCCGGAAACCGTGCCCGGATCGAGGCGAAGACGCGTGAGATACTGGCGTCAGCGGCCGTACCGATCATGATCGGCGGCGATTGTTCCGTGACGATCCCCTTCCTCGCCGGATTTGCGGATCGCGGACCGGTCTGGATCCTGCAGATCGATGCTCACATCGATTGGCGAGACGAGCTGCATGGCGAGCGCTACGGCTATTCGAGCCCGATGCGTCGGGCGAGCGAGATGCCGCATGTTGGCGGCATGGTTCAGGTCGCTCTTCGTAGCGTCGGCAGCGCACGTCTTACCGACGTCAAAGACGCGCAGCGCTATGGCAGTCGTTTCGTGACGGCTCGCAAAGTGCATGCTGAGGGCGTTGAAGCCGCTCTCCAACATATTCCAGAAGGTGCGCAGGTTGTCGTTACCCTCGATTGCGACAGCATCGATCCCTCGATTATGCCCGGGGTAGCGGCGCGCACGCCCGGTGGCCTCACCTATACGCAGGTAATCGATCTGATTGCGGGTCTGGGCAAGCGCGCCAGGATTGCCGGCTTCGACCTGGTCGAATTCTATCCGCCTGCCGATATTGACGGTTTATCAGCCATCACCGCCGCGCGCATTCTTACCAACATGATCGGAACCATTGTCCGGCAGGTTTGAGCCCTGTTGGTATTCGGTGCTCCCGTCGCTCTGTTTCTCCGGTGACGAAAAATACCCTATATCAGGAGTGGCCGGGGATGAGGCCAGCCACTCCCTTATGCGAAGCCGCTGTGCTTACCAGCGATGGTGAACGTGCGGAGCGATGAGGCGCTCATAGATCTCGCGCGTAGCCGCCATGACGTCGGCTGACAGCGGCGCAAGGTCGGCCGCGGCTGCGTTGGCTTTGGCCTGCTCGGCATTGCGTGCGCCGGGGATGACGACGGTCACGGCATCGCTCATCAGGATCCAGCGCAGCGCGAAAGCCGCCATGCTGGCGCCTGCTGGAACCAGCTTGCGCACCTCTTCCACCGCCTGCAGACCCACCTCGAAGGGAACGCCGGCAAAGGTCTCGCCGACATCGAAGGCCTCGCCATGGCGATTGAAGTTGCGGTGATCATCGCTGGCAAATTGCGTGTCGCGGGTGATCTTGCCGGAGAGCAGGCCCGACGCCAGCGGCACGCGGGCGATGACCGCGACGTTCTTCCGCTTGGCTTCCTTAAAGAACAGGTGATCGGGGCGCTGGCGGAAGATATTGTAGATGATCTGGATGCTGAGCACGCCCGGATATTCGATCGCCTTCAGCGCCTCCTCGACCTTTTCGACGCTGACGCCGTATCCCCCGATCTTTCCGGCCTTCTGCAGCTCGTCGAGACCGGCGAAAACCTCCGGCCGATAGAGCACTTCGGTCGGCGGGCAATGAAGCTGGACGAGATCCAGGCTCTCGACGCCGAGGTTTCTCAGGCTGCGATCGATGAAACCTTCGAGATTGGCCTTGGTATAGCCGTCGGCGACATGCGGGTTCAGCCGGCGGCCGGCCTTGGTTGCCACCATCGGGCGCTGGCCGCCGCGGGCCTTCAGCACATCGGCAATGATCTTTTCCGAGCGGCCGTCGCCATAGACGTCGGCGGTGTCGATGAAGGTCATGCCGGCGTCGAGAGCGGCATTCAGCGCCGCACGGCCGTCGGCCTCGCTGACATCACCCCATGCGCCGCCGATCTGCCAGGCGCCGAAGCCGACGTCTGTCACGCTGAAGGATGTTCGCCCGAAAGCATGATGTCTCATGAGATGTCTCCTCTTCATTGGTCATGAAATGCCAGCGGAGTAGCAGCCGCTCGAACCCGCGACAAGGGTGCACCGGCGATGCAGGATCGCAATCGCGTGAGCGAGGAATATGACAGTTTCCACCCGCTTACGAAACCGTTGGATGAAGCGCGCGGTGCGGTGTTCATTACGCCTTCGTTTCCTTAAAAGGGGAGACCGGATATCTGACGACGATCGGAACCCATGCCCTCTTTCAGCTTCATCCACGCCGCCGATCTGCATCTTGGCAGTCCCTTTCAGGGGTTGGCGTTGAAGGATGCCGCTGTCGCCGCGATCTTCGTGGAAGCCAGCCGCAAGGCATTCTCGACGCTGGTGGGGCTGGCAATCGAAAAGCGCGTCGATTTCTTCGTCATCGCAGGCGACGTCTATGACGGCGACTGGAAGGACAACAAGATCGGGCTGTTCTTCAACCGCGAGATGGCGCGGCTGGAGCGGGCCGGAATTCCGGTCTATCTGCTGCGCGGCAATCACGATGCGGCAAGCGTCATCACCAAGACCATCACCTTGCCGGCCAATGTCCATGAATTCCCCACCGGCAAGCCCGGCAGCGTCAAACTGGATGCGCTGCAGGTGGCCCTGCATGGCCAGGGCTTTGCCGAGCGCTCGGCCAACGACAATCTGGCGCTCGCCTATCCCGCACCCGTGCCAGGCTGGTTCAACATCGGCATTCTCCACACCTCGCTCACCGGCCGCGAGCCGCATGCGCCCTATGCGCCTTGCTCGGTCGATGATCTGCGCTCGCGCGGCTATGACTACTGGGCGCTCGGCCATGTGCACGATTACGAAGTGGTGGCGCTTGATCCGCTGGTGATCTTTCCCGGCAACCTGCAGGGCCGCAATATCCGCGAACGCGGCGCCAAAGGCGCGGTATTGGTGAGGGTCGAAGACGGCCGGATCGAACATGAGCGCCTGATCGTCGACGAGGCGCGTTTCGCACAGGTCGATATCGTCATCGGCCCGGATGACGACCAGGCGGCGATCCTGCGCGGCGTCGAGCAGGCAGTGCAGCCGGTCGCCGATGACATGGCCGGGCGGATGACGGCGCTACGCATTCGGCTTTCCGGTGTCACGCCGCTGCACGGCGCGATAGTGGCCAACCGCCAGCAATGGCGCGACGAGGTCGAGGCTGCATGCCATCGCGTGCATGAGGATATCTGGCTTGAAAAGCTGGAGCTGCGGCTGGAGCCGCCGGTGGCGCAAATCGTAGACGTAGACGGCGCCCTCGATCTCCGCCAATTGCTGGCCGAGCATGCCGGTGACGCGGATATCGCTGTAGAAGCGGGTCGGTTTATCGATGAGATTGCGGTGCGCCTGCCGGGCGGGCTTGGCGCGGCAGCACAGCCATTGGATGACGACGTGGAGGCTCTTATCGAAGAGGCGCGACAATTGCTCCTGGCTCGCGGGCAGGGGGCAGGCTGATATGCGTTTCGACCGGCTCGATATTCTCCGCTACGGCGCACTGACCGACCGCACGCTCGATTTCCGTGCCGGCGCCAGGCTGCATGTCATCTATGGCCCGAACGAAGCAGGCAAGTCGTCCGCACTGAGCGCGATTTCCGATCTGCTGTTTGGTTTTCCCGCCGCAGCCGAACAAAGCTTTTTGCATGAGCCCGGCACCTTGCGGATCGGCGCGGCGATCAGCGCGCGCGACGGAACTCGGCTCACCTTCCGCCGCCGGCGTGGGCGCAAGAGCACACTTCTTGCACCCGACGAAAAGGAGACGCCGCTTGCCGAGGATGTTCTTGCGCCGTTCCTTGGCAATTTGAGCCGCGATGTCTTCGAACGCGCCTTCGGCCTTGATTCGCAACGGCTGCGACAGGGGGCGACCGCCATGCTGCGCAGCGGCGGCGAGATCGGCAGCCTGCTGTTTTCGGCGGCTTCCGGCCTGACAGGCCTTTCGCGGCTGCGCCAGTCGTTGGAGGCGGAAGCCGATGGCGTCTATGCGGCCAGGCGCTCGAAGGATCGTAGCTTCTACCAGGCCCTCGACCGCTATGAAGATGCCCGCAAGGCCGAGCGCGACCATGAACTCAAATCCGGCGACTGGAAGAAGCTGCTGGCGGAGGCAGCCGACCTCGAGGCTGAGCTGGAGCGTTTGCAGGCCGAGCGCCATGACACGCGACAGACCCTGGACCGGCTCACGAAGCTGAAGACCTTGCAGCCTCTGCTCGCCGAGATCGACGCGGAAGGCATGGCGCTTGACGGCCTTGCCGATCTCTCCGCCATCCCGGATGGCTTTGCCGACAGGCTCGAACACAAGCTGCGCGACAAGCAGGTTGCCGAAGAGGAGTTGCGACGGGCCCGGCAGACGGTCGTTCGTGCCGAGGAAGACCTGGCCCGCATCCATGTCGATGACGCGCTGCTGCAGATATCGGGCGATATTACACAGCTCTTTGCCGATACCGGCAACTATCGCAGCCAGCGCCAGGATCTGCCGCGCGTCGATCAGGAGCTCGCCGGTTATGAAGCAGCACTTGCCCAGCTTGCACGCCGTCTGGGCGTTCCCGATGTCGAACGATTGGAAAAGCTCCAGCCGAGCGATGTGGATCGTGCGCGCCTGTCCGAACTGGTGGAGGAGGGCAGGCAGCTCTCGCGTCAGCTGCAGGTGCTGGCTGAACAATCCGACAGCGAGCGCAAGCAGCTGGCGGCACTGGAAAAGGATAGCCTTGCCGGGCGCCTGATCGATCCGAGGCCTTCCATCGATCAATTGGAGGCACTGGCCAGCGACCTCTCCGTCTTGGCCCGTCTCGACGCCCTGGAGACGCAGATACGCCGCACGGAAGCCGATCTCAACGAGGCGGCCGCGCGGTTGCGGCCACCGGTCGGTGACATCGCCGTGCTTTTCGCGGCACCCTTGCCGGAAAGTGCCGAGATTGCCACCCATCGTGAAACGATCGATGCGGCCCGCACGAAAACGCGCGAGGCTGGCGATAAGCTGCGCGGTTATGATGAGCAACTGAACGAGATCGAACGGGCGCTGGCGGATGCCGAACGCACAGGGCCGATCGTCACGCGCGAACAGATCGCTGCGGCGCGAGAAAGCCGCGATGGGCACTGGGCATCCATCCAGGAAATGCTGGCGGCCGGTCACTCTCCCGACGCCAAGACGATTGCAGCGCTGACGGTGAGCGTCGCCGAGGCTGATCGTCTCGCCGATGCCGCGTTGAAGGATGCCGATCGCGTCGCGCGCCATGCCGATTATCGTCTGCGTCAAGTGCGGCTGAGACGGGAGCGCGAGGACGTATCCGATCGGCTGCAAGGATACGAGAAGGCACTGGCGGATGCCCAGGCATCCTTTGCCGGCCTTTTCGAAGCCTGCGGCGTCACCGCGCTCGATCCGTCGATTATGCTGGAATGGCGGCGAGGGGTCGAAGGGTTGCTGCGCGAGCGCAAGGCGCTGCGCGACTTGCTCGATGGGCGGAACGAGAATGTCTTGGCCGAAGCGCGCGTGTCTCCAGCCCTGCAGGATATTGCGGAGGCGACCGGCTACAAGAGCGGCCGCCTGCCGCCCGTGGCGATGGCCGAAGGATTGCGGAAGCACCTGCGTCTGGCTGCCGAGCGCTGGAGCGAAAGTCGCACGCGGGAAGGGGAGATAAGTTCGGCGCGCGACCGGCTGGCACGGTTTGACGAGCAGCGGCAGGCGCTGGAACGACGGCATGTCGATTGGCGCGAGGCGTTCGGCAAAGCCGTTCTGCCCCTTGGCCTGCCGACGGATGCGACACTGGAAATGGCGTCTGTGGCCCTGAAGGCATGGGAAGAGCTGCCCGATGCTTTGGCGGAGCGCGACAACCGGCTGCGCCGCGTCAATGGCATGCGTCGTGACATGGCGGATTTCGAGCGCCGGCTCGCAACCCTCGCTGCCAGCGCAGGCTATGAGCTTGATCATCTGCCGCCGGATGCCGCAGCCGAAGCGCTGCATACGCGTGCCAACGCCATGCGCGGCGAGTTGAAGAGGCGCGACGGCATTGAAGAGGATCGGCAGCACGCGGAAGGATTGGTCGCGCGCCACGAGGAAGCTCTCATGATCATATTGGCCGATCTAGATCATCTGACCGCGGATCTGCCAGGGGCTACGGATCTTCCCGCTCTGCTGTCGCGGCTGCGCGAGCGCACTCGCTTGAATGCACGGTTGGTCGAGAGCCGCGATCGTTTCCGCCAACAGGCGGATGGCAAGGCCGAGGCCGAGCTTCGTGTCCAGCTCGCCGATTTCGAACGGGTTGCAGCCGATCTGGAAATCGAGCGGTTGACCGAGGAAGACCAGCGGCAGTTCACCATACATGGCGAGCTTTCGGCGCGGCTGGCGGAAAACCGGCGCCAGCGGCAGGCGCTCGAGACCGGCGTCAGTGCCGAATACGCGGTTTTCGAAAAGCTTTCGGCCGAGCAGGAAGCGAAGGACCTGGCGCGGCAATGGGTGGTCCTGAAGCTTGCCGCGCGAATGCTGGCGGGCTCGATGGAATCCTATCGCGAAAAGCAGGCGGATCCCGTCATCAAGCGGGCGGGCGACTTGTTTTCGCAACTGACCGGCGACCGCTTCGTTCGCCTTGTCGAGGCACATGACGAAACCGACGCGCGGCAGCTGCTGGCGGAACGCGTGGCTGGCGAGCATGTGCCGCTAGAAGGCCTGAGCGAAGGGACCCGCGACCAGCTCTATCTCGCCCTGCGCTTGGCTTTCCTGGAGGATTATTCCGCCCGCAACGAGCCGGCGCCGTTGATCGTCGACGACATCTTCCAGACGTTCGACGACGAACGCGCAAGCGCCGGATTGAAGGTACTCGCCGGCACCGCAGAACGCTTCCAGACTGTCCTATTCACCCATGAGATGAGCCTGGTCGAGATCGCCAGACGCGAGATCGGTCGGGATTTGGACCTGATCCAGCTCTGAGCGCAGCGATCGGCGCGTCTATGACATCGAGGGGATATGCAATCGTGTGGGGATCAGGATCCTGGGGTCCGATTTGTCCCGACTGTAGGCCGGATTGAGTGCGCGATCGGCGAACGTCTGCGTCGCATGCAGCCGCCGAAGGTTCTCTTTTTCCTGGTCGAACCGCTTCTTTCGCTCGCCCGACTTGTCCGATCCCCGCGATAGCGATTCGTGGTGGTAAAGGCAGGCAAAGGGTGTCCAGACGATGCGAAAGCCGGCCTTGTAGGCACGCAGGCAATAGTCCACGTCATTATAGGCGACCGCGAAATTTTCCTCGTCGAACAGGCCGATCTTCCGGAGACAATCGCCCGAAATCAGCATCACCGCGCCGGTCACGCAGGTCATGGAATTGCGGACATGGAGCCGGTTCATCGGGCCGCCGAATTCCCTAGGCTTGCTCATGTACCAATGGCCCGCCAGTCCGCCGAAACCAACAACGACACCTGCGTGTTGCAGCTTGTCATTCGCAAAGAGAAGCTTGGCGCCGACGATGCCGGTTCTGTCATAAGCGAGGCAGGATACCATCTCCTTCAACCAGCCCGGCTCGATGACTTCGACGTCATTGTTGAGGATCAGGTAGTGTTCGCCTGTTGCCGTCTTCAGGCCGCGGTTGACGGAGCGCGAGAAGTTGAAGGCTTCCGGCGAGATGACGGCTGAAAAGTGCGGCTGCGTCCGGCGATAGTGATCGTAAAGGTTAAGGACCGACTGATCCGTGGAACCGTTGTCGATGACCATGACTTCGAAGTTGGAATAGTCAGTCTTTTCGAAGAGATCACGGAGGATACGGGAGATCAGGTCGAGATTGTCCTTGCTGGGAATGATGATCGAAACCTTCGGCCAGTCGCGCGGCGGCTCGAACGTGACGCGATGCAGCGTCTCCGTGAGGGCTCCCTCGACCTCAATCGCCTGCTGTTGCCGTTCAAATCGCTCCGTCAGCGCCTTTCTGGCATTCGCGGTGGCGGCATCCAGGAACTTGCGCGAATAGGTCCTGCCATTGCGGCGCCACCAATAGGCCGGGTAGGGCAGGTGGAGGATGCTTTCCTCCGGAACTCTCTCCAGATAGCGCAGCAGCAGGTCGTAATCCTGAGAGCCATCGTAACCGGTGCGAAGATAGCCGATCTCGCGAAGCCGGCTGTGGCGATAGATGGAGAAGTGGTTGATGTAGTTGACGCCCGTCAGCAGGACGGGGTCGTAGGCCGGCTTCAGCATAACGCCCGTCGGCTTGAGTGTGTCGTCGACAACCAGCTCGTCCGTATAGAGGAAATTCGCGCCCGGATTTTGCTCCAGCGTGTGCCTGATCATCTTGAAGGCGTGGGGAGCGATGACATCGTCATGGTCGAGAAAGGCGATCCACTGGCCGCTGGCATGGGATAGTCCGGCATTGGTGGCCGCCGCGATCCCGCCGTTGCGATCGTTCAGCACGAGGTGGATATTCGCTTTCGATTGCTGCGACTCATACCATTGCCGTGTTTCCGGGGACGTCGAACCGTCATCGCTCAGGATGAGCTCCGTGCCATTCTCCGCTTGGGCTTCGAAGGACTTGACGAGATCGTCGAGATAGCGGCGCGGCGCATTGTATACGGGAACGACGACGCTCAGCCAAGTTCCGGCTGTTGCCGAGACCGGCGAGGCAACGAGATCAGAGGCTAGTCGATAGCTCGCGTCAGCATATTGCGTCGTCAGGTTCGCAGACCGCTTTCCGAAATTCAGCCTCGGTATCTTTGTCCAATGTTGCGGAAGCTTGCCGAGATCGATGCGCTCTGCCTTCCCCTCCATGCCGAGGAGATTTGAAATATGCCGTTCAGCGGATTTCGCGGAAGCGAAAGCCGTAACGTCAAAGCTGAATGTCGTCGGGAAGCTGACCGGATCGGCGCGCAGGGCGCAGATGGTGCCCACGGACCCTATGTCTGCCGTAACGACGAACCGCCGCCCTTCCGGCAGGGATGTCGCATCCTTCTCCCGGAAGCCGCGGCCGCGATTGACATAGAATTTCGGATCGATGGCTTCATCGGTCGCGGCAATATGAATGACGACCAGTCTCTTTCGGACGGGCGGAAACCTGATTTCGAATGCGGGATCATCGCCCACGGACTTCCAAAGATTGGAATTCGCATCGGCGGGGAGTTTACGCTCGAGGTCGGCGTTCGGTAAGATCTTGAGTGTCATCGATGTCTTTATATCCAGACGCCGGCAGCGCGCATTGTCTTCATGATTCGGGCGCTAAGCCACGTCGCCGAACGGTTCAAAACGTATACCGGGAAATGCAGGCGTCGCGTGCTGCCGCATTTTTTCGATCGAGCTTCTTGTCGCGTCGCGAGCAACCAAGCGACGCGCCCGATCGCTGACGAGCTGGTCGATTGCCGTCAGCCATTCTTCGTGGGTGTTGCCGATGTGAAGCTCTGCGGCCATTGCGCAGCGTGCAAATGTCGGGCAATTCGAGAATATGGCTGCGGCCTGCAGACGGCTGATATCGATCCGCTTCGTATCGGCGCGGCTCGCATTGGTCTTCCCCGAGAGGAGGGGAGCGAGCGCAATATCGGCGCTGTGGCGCTCTGTCCTGGCAAGATAAGCCGACCAGGGGAGTGGTGGAATGATCGTTATTCTCGACGGGTCGATTCCCTGGCGGCTCCAGCGGCGTGCAAGATTGCCATTGGCGAAAACCTCGAAATGCAGATTGCCATGCTTTTCCATCGCGGCCTTGACGATCGGCATGAGGAATTCATGCTCACGGCGGTGAATGCCGGTCGCATGGTAGACCATTTTCAGCGGCGCAATGGTCTCATCCCCGATATCGAGCGCGGCATCGGCCGGATTTGCCGGCATCGGTGCAAGGATATCGATCTGGTGGCCTGCCGTGGCCAGCGTCCCCGCCAGGGCTTCCGTGGACGTCCAGATATGTGTCAGCAATCGATTGACCCTTGGCAACGGACGGACGGCCAGTTTGATCAGTCTGAGCTTGTAAGGCCAGCTCGCCTCCTTGCCGGTGACAACGGCCCGGATGTCGTCATCGACGAAATAGGCCACGCCTGCAAGGCTGTCACGCCTCTTTTCCAGCCAGCGTAATTGTGGTTGCTTGATGTAGCGGCAGATGATGACGAAGAGCCCCTCGCTATCGACCGTATCCAGGGGATCATCAAGGCCCTTCATGATGACCGGAATTTCGTCGAGCGTCTTGGCTCGTTCGTCAAGATAGTAGCTGACGCTGGGATTGGGGTATCGTGAGAGGATGAGGAGCCGTTTTGCGGTGCGATAAGTGTCTTTCGCATATGCCCCCGATGGTCGCGGTCTTGGAAGCAGTCCGTAGATGATATCGCGCAGAATTTGCATGGGGCTGTCCGCGCGACCTTATACCAAACGGCTTCGGACGTTCGTCAGCGCCCCGACAACCGCACCCCAAATCAACAGCGTCGCGGCGAAAACGCCGCCGATCCAGAGCGCTCGTTTGGGATACTCGGCATCATCGGGCAAATCCGGTGCGAGAAATGTATCGAGATAGAGCAGCTGCTGCTTACTGACGAACTGAACCTGCTCAAGGGTTTTCATGCTCGTTGCGAACTGCTGCTCGGCGAGGCTCTGCTCGAGTTCACGTTGAGACATATCGACCGACACGTCGGCAAGGTTTTGCTCCGATTTGTTCTGCCCGGCAATTTGGCTGTTCAATTGATCCAGTTGCTTCTGCTTGCTGTCGATTTCGCGTTTAAGCACTTTCATCTGCGGCGCATCGGCCGAAACGGCTCCGAGCAGCGCGTCGTATTTTTGCTGAAGGCCTATCCTCTCCTTCTGCACGGACGAGATCAGATTCGTTATAATGGTCGATGCCCCCTCGACACTGAGGATGCCCGTTTGGTTGCGGGCGCTCAGAAGCTCTTCTCTGGTGTTCTGCAACTGGTTCTTTGCGTTATCCAGGTTCGTTTGGGCCGTCACGATGACATCGCGCCAGATGCGGTTGTTGACGTCGTTGACCACGGCTTCGGAGGCGGTGACGACCTCCTTCAGTATCTTCTGGGCGTCGCCCGCCGAAAAAGCGCGGGCCTTGACCGTCACGATGCCGCTATTGGCATCGATGCTCACGGAAATCATATCCTCCCAGTAACGAAGCAGCTTCTCAGAACTGGCATCCTTCTTCAGTCTCGCAATGGGATCGATCGTTTCGCGCCCGTAGATATTCTGCAAGTCGACCTTGCTGGTCAGGGCCGCCACCATGTCCTTGCTTTTGATGAAATTGGTGACGATCAGCGTATCCTGGACGATTTGCGTCGATGGCAGGCCGGTAGCCTTGGCCAGCTGGTTTTTCCCAAGCGCCGGCGTCGAAGACCGTACCGTAAAGCGCGTTTCCGATTGATATTGATCGGATGCCAGGAAGACGAAATAATATATCGAAGCGAGATTGGGGACGACAAGCAGCAGAAAAGTCGAGGCCAGGATCGCCTTGCTGATGATTTGCTGCATTGGGCGCGGCCGCAGGCCGACCGCTTTGAACAATTGGCTCCGCCTTGACGTCGAAAAACGCAATTTCCGCGCGGTCACGGAGAGATTCGCGGCCACGTTGCGACTGTGCTCAGTCGCGCTGAGCTGGACTGTTTCGGTCACTTTTCCGGTGTCGTGCGCCATATTGGGCCTTGCTGCCAATCCCTCGTGTCTTATCGGTTCAGTCTATAATAGGCTTCGATTGCCTGCTCTACCTCATCGAAGACGATAAGCCTGCCGTCGACAAGTACCATACCTTTGTCGCAATGCGTTTTGATCATGCCCATACTATGAGAGACCATGATGATATCGGAATTCTTGCGTCTGCTCTCGAATGCGACCCTGCAACGCTCCTGAAAGCGTGCATCGCCGACGGCGAGAACCTCGTCCACCAAGTAACATTCAAATTCTATGGCCATGGAGAGCCCGAAAGCCAGTCGTGCACCCATGCCCGAAGAATATGTCCGCACGGGCGCATCCAGATAGTCGCCCAGCTCTGCGAACTCTTCAACAAAACGGGATACGCGTCTCACATCCTCGCCATAGGCGCGGGCAACGAAATGGACGTTGGCCCGCCCCGTCATGAATGGATTGAAGCCGCTGCTCAAGCCCAGCGGCCAGGACACGCGCACGTCCTTTGTGATCGTGCCCGAATTGGCCAGCATCGTGCCGGCGATCATTCGTATCGTCGTTGACTTTCCCGCACCGTTGACGCCGAGCAAGCCATAGGAATAACCCGACTGGAACTCGCAATTCACATGGTCGAGAATGATCTTTTTGCCGCTCTGCGTCTTGAAGAACTTCGAAACGTTCTTGAAGCGGATCATCGGGCATCCCTACTCATATGCGATGATCCTGTACGGACGCCCAGATGAGTGAAAGCGTTGCCCAGGCAACGGTCAGAGCAAGCAGTATGATCAGCGGCGTGCTGACGCGACGCGGGAAAATTGCCTCGTCCGGCAGAGTTGGATTGACGAATACCGCAAGATAAAGCGTCTTGCGCAACGCTTCCGCAAGGACGGCATCGTAATTTTTCTGCGAACTCTCGTAGAGCTTTTCCGCGATCAAGCGATCGGTATCGAGTCTGGAATATTCCAGCAGCGATTTTGCAAGACTTTCATTTTCCGGGCCTGTCAGCTCGGTTTTCATCTTGTCTATCTGCGCATCCAAACTTTCCTTGGCCAGGTTCAGTTGTTGAAAGGTCGGGGAGTTCTCGGCGTTGGACTGTCGCATCACGAAGAGGCGCGTTTCAAATTCGAGCTTTTGTGCCAGCAGTCCGGTCAAAAGCGTGCCACTGTCCTTGGCCTGCGTCTGCGGGCTGAGAAGGCCGGATGCATGCTGGAATTGATTCAGTGCAATCAAAGTGTCGCCATAGGCTTTGCCGCTTTTCTCGACGTCTGCCTTCATGCTTTGGACGATGTCGTTGCGTGCACGTGTGGAAAGCTCGTTGATCAGCTTTTCGCTCTCCTGAATGATCGCATCGGCAAGCTTTACGGAATCATCGGGTGTGAACGTCCTAACCTTCAGCGTGATGATGCCCGAAGAGACGTCGATATAGGCGCTGACGTGATCGTTCCAGTATTTCAGAAATTCTTCGTCGGATTCCGAAGCGCGAAATCGCGACAGAAAATCCGCATCTCCCCTTGCAAACATCGACTTGTAGTCGAGGTTTGCGCCGATCCGTTTCAGTATTTCCGTAGAATGGATGAAGCTGGTGACGACATAGGCATCCTGCGAAGCGGAGCGCATGTTGAGAACACCGGATGCACCCGCGCCGCCGGAGGGGTCGCTCCCATCACTGTTGCCATCCGCACCGGAGACTGCGCGAACGGCAAAGCGGGCCTCCGCGACATATTGGTCCGAAGCAATGAAAGCATAATAGACCGAGCAGGCCAGAAAAGGCAGGATGACGAGCAGTAGGAAGCCAAGTAGCCGTAGTGGCGGCTTCCCACCGGATTGGGTTTCCGGCTCTTGTCCGTCATGGACCGGTATGTACTCGATTTCCTCGCGCTCGCGGCGTTGTGGGGAGCGCCGCCGGAACAAGGCCGGCAGTATCTGTCGGGCCGGCCTTACGCGCGGGTATTCTTCAACTATCGCGTCTTCAATGACTGGTTTTGGCATGTCGGCTTACAATCGTTTCGCGCAGCTCCGGCGCGGGTGGTTTCATCGCCTCACGCACATAGTGATCGAAAATCAAATCTTCCTCGAGCATAAGTTCGGCAATATGCAATGAACGCAGTTGTGCTGCAATGTTTTCAAGGGTGCTATGCCTCGAGGGCAACGGGAAATCGTCAATCGGAATCCCGAGCAACTCGCCAACCGCATGTTGAAAGTAAAGACTGTCGCTATCATGGCCCACGATGGCAAAACGCGACAGAAGATCGATCGCGGCGGCCACATCGCTACGCGTGACGAGCTGTTCCGGTATCGTCGTGGCCAGCTGGCGGGTGACCGGTGACACGAGAACGCTTCTGACATTTTGAGGCGCTTTCTTGAGCGCCATTTTGAGAGAGGCGTCGCTCTCAAGATCGACGTCGGCAAAATGCTCCGCAGCGGGCGCCAATATGATCTTGTCGCGGTCGCCGAAAAAGGAAATTTGAGTTCTTGCCATTCGTTTCAGAAGAAATATCCGCAGGGCCAATTCGTAATAGGGGTCAGTCAGCAGAACGATTGCCTTGAATCCCTTGTCGAGAAACTCTTCGTAGTTCCGCAGCAGCAGACGTCCACTGATATAGATCGACTGGATGGCGTTCAGATGAAAGGCCTGAAGCGCCGTCTCGTGACCGAAACGCTCTACGGACGGCAGCTCATATTGAAAGTGGCGGCCGCAGTGATAGTCGAATTTGACCATCGGCAGGAGCTGCGTTTCAAGCCGTAAAATCTTCAAAGGAATTGTTTGCGGGACTTGCGGCCGCCGGTAGATCAACAATCCTGACTTCGCGTCATGGATCATCAGCGATGTTCGCTCAGCCAGATCCGGGATGATCGTCGTATCCAACTTGAAGCCGACGCGGCCGTTTTCATGCCGTCCCGAATCAATGACAGCCTGTTTGAGCTGATCGCATGGCAGGATCATCAAATCGCCGTTCGCATCGGATACCCTGATGTGCGGCAGGTCGGAAAAGCCGTCGGGAATAAGATAACCCTCGAGAATGGTGCCGTGATCATATTCGAGATTAAAAAGCACGGATATTCTCCGGCATTTGTACTCGGTCGGCGCTGCTTGTCGCACTGTGCTCGAAAAACACCAGGTTACCGGTCGCGCCCCGAAGCACGTCAAGACGACCCGCGATATGGCTGATCTTGAATCCCGGCATTCAAACCTCGTCAGGAAGCATCAGGCGCTTTGCGCGCCAGCAGCGAAAAGCTCGGGCCGCCAGGGTGGTTCAGGTTTTCGTCCCTGATGACGATGTCGCTGTAACCGAGCTTACGCAACAGCATCAATATGTCATCCCGGTGCATCCAGAAATGCCGGTCCTTCATACCGCCGCAGAAAGACGCGTTGGCATTGGCGTGATGATAGCTTCGTTCGTAGTAACGTACGGGAACCCCGTCGACCATTCTGGTTTCGACTTTGCCGCTGAAAGGCAGGCGCCGCACGTCACCCTCGGGCATTGCGTCCTCCAGAACGAAATGCGTCCAGATGAAAACCGCTTTGGTCCGGCTTGCCAGCAGCCGCAGGAATTCCCCGGGATCGGCCATGTGATAGAGAACGCCGGATGCCAGCGCGAAGTCATAGGTCTCGTCGCGTTCCGTCAGCCACGACTGGATGTCGCCCAGCATGAAGGAAGCGGTATCGATATTCAGAATCTGCTTGGTGACGAGGCACCTCAGGAAACAGAGACGATTTGCTTCGATCGCGTCGATTCGCGCCGGGAGATGGCTGTGCAGCATATAGGTGTGCATTCCCTCCAATGGTCCCACTTCCAGGACCTTCTTGCCTTCGATAGATCCGAACGATTGCAGGGCCCACGCTATCCGGTCGTCTGCGTAGAGGGGCAGCGCTCCGGCATTCAAGTTGAGGGCAGGGGGAAAAGCACAATTCCAGCCGGAAAGGGCATCGATCGCATTCTGATGGCTTGGGATGCCTTGCTCGTACTGGTCGAATATTTCCAAAGGGTCCTTTGACGACTTTTTCGGCGATCGCTTTGAAAAACCAAGCATTGACATAACCTTTATTTCCATCGGTATTTGCCGATTTGGAGAAATTACCACGCCAGTTGCGAGTGACGTACTATTCGTCCCGTCAATTCACAACCCTAGCGGTACGATTGAGCGCCGCTGCCCATTTCCGAACGGCCAAGAGCACGCCTCTCCGGGCAGAAAACCACACCGCCGGACGCCAAGTAGATTCTATTTCTATCTTTACCGCTCAATGCTTCTCTGGCGGGACTGCCGGGCTCCGATAGTTTCTGAATTCTTGTAATGCGCTATTCCTGGAAACAGCGGTTTGGAATTGATGCCTTCTACAGGCACCAGCAAGCCTATGAAAAGCGGAGAAAATGCCGATTCGCAAAACATGGTTTCGTGACTCAGCTCGATTTCTCCTGATCCTATTGTTTAATAGATCATTTCATCATTCAGAAAATATTAATTTAAAATCTCCAAATAATATTGACATAAATTGCCTTATTCGCACTTGGCGCTTATACGCAGCGGGGTCGATTGTTCATCACATATCAGGTGTGTTCGGATGATCGCACCGAATTTTTTTGATGGCGCTTTAGGTTGAATGGGCTTGTTGACGGCCGCTCGTTATGCTTTCAAGGCGTCTACATATTTGATGCATACTATGTCGGTCTGAACCATCAGGTAACGGCGGCAGCTAATAATTTGGGGTTGTTCAATTGATTCGGGTTGGCGCCGTATTTTGCTGCGTAATTCTAGCTGGATGCAATTCCGTCTCGAGCGAAGGGCCGCTGGCCGGTGCGATCACGAGCGATGCGGGACAATCCAGCGCCGAGCTTGGACGCAAGAATGCCGCCGTTTTTGATATTGTCGACATCGACAGCCGTACCGCGCGTCTGGTTTCGGATTATGTTTCTTCCACACTCAACCGCCGGTTTGGTATCGGCGGTGGTGTCGGACGGGTAGTTATCGGCGTCGGCGACGCATTGAAGGTGACGATTTTCGAAGCGGGCGCTGATGGCTTGTTTTCGACGGCACAATCGAAACAGGTGTCGCTCGATATCGTCGTGCAGCCGGACGGGACGGCGGCCATCCCCTATGCCGGCTCTGTTCGGTTCGCGGGCAAGACACTCGAGCAGGCTCGCAAGGCGATCCTGGCGGCTCTGGCCACCAAGGCTGTAGAGCCGGATGTCATCGTGACGAGCACGGGTACGGCATCGCGAACTGTTACGGTTTCGGGCGCGGTCGGGCGTCCCTCGATGGTTCCCTTGGATCTGACCGAGGAAAAGATCACGCAAGTCATCGCCAAGGCCGGCGGATCAGTGACGCAGCCTTATGAAACCTATGTTACGCTGGTTCGCGGCAGCAGAACCGGGACGGTTCTGTTGAAATCGATCATCGAGCATCCGTCCGAAGATATCTATGTTCAACCTGGCGACCAGATCTTCCTGGTGCGTGATCCCAGAACCTTCACATTGATGGGCTCCGTTCGCGGAGACGGCCGTCTCGAGTTCGGCGCCAACGACCTCAATCTCCTCGAGGCTGTTGCCTTAGGTCATGGCGCCGACGATGACTCGAGCAACGCCAAGGGCTTCTTCCTGTTCCGTTATGAAGAGCCGGATATCGTCAGGAGCCTGCTTGGCCCGGCGCGATTCCAGGAATTGTTGCGCAAGGGAATGGTCGCGGACCCCAAAGGGCGTTATCCGATCGTCTATCGTTTCGACATGTCGCATCCGGACAGCTTGATCGTAGGGCAGACCTTCCCGGTCAAGAGCCGCGACGTCATCTATGTGTCGCGCCATCCCTCCGTCGACATTCGAAAGTTCCTGACCCTTGTCGGTACGCCATTGGGCATCGCTTCTCAGGGTGCTGCGACAGCGGTCAATCTGGGCCAGTAACGTCAAGAAATGGAGATTTCGCGGCTTCGCCAAGGTCTGCTTTTACCTCCATCGGCGCATAGACACCGACATATGTATGATCGTGACGGATCACGCCTTGTCGCCGGGGTGGAATTGATCCCTGAAGTGATGTGAAGAAATGTCCGCAACCGACTCGAGCGCGGAGCGCGTTTCAGACACAAGCACTGATGGTATCGAGGATAGCATGTTGCTTCGATTGTTGCACTGCCGCATATTGCGCTGTACACCCGGATTTTTGTCGGTGACAACCACAGATAATTGTGGTGTGAACAGTTGATAATGAAATTGAATAGTTCGGTACGACGCGCTTTGTAAAATATTGCTGAGAGATCATGACGGTTGAAATTATCGGACGCGCAAGCGTTGCCCCTGGGGCGGGTTCGATCGAAGAGCTTCAGCTCGTCCTCAAGGAAGGGCGTTGCACTGTAGGCCGCATACCTGAAGAGCGCTGGGACCTTGCGCGCTTTTGGCATCCGGCCATAGGCGTTCCGGGAAAGACCTATAGCTACTCCGCCGGCGTCATCGAGAATATATTCGCCTTCGATCCTGCGGTTTTCGGCCTTTCGCAACGCGAAGCGATGCAGATGGATCCGCAGCAGCGCATCCTGCTCAATGTCGTCTGGCGGGCCTTGGAAGATGCGAACTTGCCGATCGACGGCTTTGAAGGCCAGCGGGTTGGCGTCTACGTCGGGGCATCCTCTCTCGAGCATGGCAATCTGACCCTCGAGGACCCTGCATCGGGTGGCCCGTATTTTATGACGGGCAACACGCTTTCCATCGTTTCCAATCGCATCTCGCATATATTCGGTCTGCGCGGGCCGAGCATGACGATCGATACGGCCTGTTCGTCATCGCTGGTTGCGCTGGATCAGGCGGTACGGGCGTTGGAATGCGGTGAAATCGACACTGCGATCGTCGGCGGCATCAATGTTCTGCTCCACCCCATGTCTTTCGTGGGCTTTGCTCAGGCGCGCATGCTGTCGCCGGAAGGCCTTTGCCGCGCCTATGACGACAACGGCCGCGGCTACGTTCGTGCCGAAGGTGGCGCGGCGATCGTGCTGCGCCGGACCGACGTCGCCTTGCGCGAGAAGGATTGCAGCCACGCCAGAATCCACGCGGTCGGGGTCAATTCCTCGGGCCGCACCAACGGCATCTCGATGCCGTCGCGCGAGGCGCAGGCCGCTTTGCTGCGTTCGATCTACGAAGGGCACAATATCGACGTCAATCGCATTGCCTTCGTCGAGGGTCACGGAACGGGGACGAAGGTCGGCGATCCCGCCGAGATCTGGGCGATCGGCGAAGTTATCGGTCGCAATCGCCGGGCTCCGGTGCCGGTCGGGTCGATCAAGTCCAATATCGGGCATACCGAGCCCGCATCGGGTCTTTTCGGCCTTCTGAAAGCGATGATCGCGCTGGAGAACAACTTCTTGCCGGCGTCGCTGCATTTCGACCAACCCAACGAAAACATCGATTTCGACGGACTGAACGTTCGGGTCAACACCTCAGCTATCGAGCTTCTTCCGGCGAAGCAGGCGCGCTTTGCCGGCGTCAACTCTTTCGGGTTCGGCGGCACCAATGCACATGTCGTCATCAGCGACCCCGATCCGGTTGCGCCGCCCGAACCGCAAATCCGCGGTGACGGAATGGTTTTCGCGGCAAGCGCCCACACGGCCTCGGCGCTTTCGAAATTGCTCGAGGACTACAGGACGCGCCTCGAACATGCCGAGCCCAAGGAGGCTCGCCAGATCGTCGCTTCGGCTGCAGCCAATCGCGAACCGATGCGCCATCGCTTCGCGGCGCGTGCCAAGGACAGCGCTGCGGTGCTGGCGGCGATCGAGGCACACCTCACCGGCAAGAGCTCCGTCGGCGAGGCCGGTGAAGCCCCGGCACAACCCGCCAAGATCGCCTTTGTCTTTTCCGGCAACGGCTCCCAATGGGCAGGCATGGGCGTCGGCGCCTATGAGGAAAATCGTCATTTCCGGCAGTGTTTTCAGTCATTCAGCGCACTTTTTGAATATTATCTGGGCGAGAAGCTGACGGATCTTCTGGTCGCCCCGGATCTTGCCTCGCGTCTGGCCGATACCAAGATTGCGCAACCTCTATTGTTTGCGGTCCAGGCTTCCCTTTCGGATTGCCTGTGGGCCATGGGCGTCAAGCCTGATGCCGTCTTCGGTCACTCCGTCGGCGAAATCGCCGCCGCCTACGCCGCCAAGGCACTGACAGCTGCCGAAGCGGTTGCCATTGTCGCCAAGCGTTCGCTGCATCAGGATCTTCTCGCCGGCGAAGGCAAGATGGCGGCCGTGGTCCTCAACGAAGAGGCAGCGCTTGCTTTCGCAAGATCGCATGGTCTCGACAATATCTGTGTCGCTGCGATCAATGCACCGAATTCGGTAACGATTTCCGGCCCGGTCAGCGAGATCGAGGCATTCAGGGATGCTGCGCGCAAATCTCAGATCGTGGCGCACATCCTCGACATCAACTATCCTTTTCATCATCCGATCATCGATCGCGCCAAGGATGCCTTCCTCGCGGATCTGCCCGATGTGGCGCCGGATAGCGGCACAGGGACCTTCATTTCGACCGTGACGGGCGAACTCAGCGATGGACGGTTGCTGGATACGCAATATTGGTGGCGCAATGTTCGCGATCCGGTGCTCTTCAAGGCTGGCTGTCAGGCCGCCATGGCGATGGGATGTAATCTCTTCGTTGAAATTTCGCCGCGCCCGATCCTTTCCAATTATGTAGCGGAGATCGCAAAGCAGGCATCGGTTCAAGTGGTCGCGATACCGACGCTGCTGCGCGAGGGGCATCTTGCCGGTCACGATCCGGTTTCGCAATCATTCGCCCGCGCGGTTGCCAACGGCGCGCCGGCGTTGCGTGCGCGAGGCAGCGCCACGCGCAATGCTTTCGTCAAGTTGCCGCCGTTGCCGTTCGAACCGATGGAGCTGCGCACCCAGCCGACAAGCGACGAGATCGATATTTTCGGCCGCGATCGCAAAAGCCCATACACTTTGCTCGGCTGGCGGACTGATATCAACGGCTCGAACTGGAAGAACCATCTCGACGCCCATCTTTTCGCCGACCTTGCCGAGCACGTCGTCGACGGCAAGGCGATCATGCCTGGGAGCGGTTTCATCGAGATTGCCGTTACGGCCGCACAGCGATATTTCGGGACAGACGAGGTCGAGATCGGCAATCTCGAGATCGTCCGGCCGCTTGAACTGCGCCCGGATCGCATGGTGGAGCTGTCGACGATCTTGTCGCCCGAGACCGGGGACATCGAGATCCGGTCGCGTGAGCGTCTGAGCAATGACGACTGGACCGTTCACGCCGTCGCGCGCTGCCGCAAGCCGCTTGGGGGTGAGGACATCGGCGGCCATGTCGAAAGACGGGCCAAGGAGCGTAAACTCGTTCTGACCGCCGAAATGACCTACCAAACGGCCGAGCGTTTCGGCCTGCACTACGGCCCGCACTTCCAGCTTCTGTCGAAGGCTGTTGCGTTCGGCCACGATGTTATCGAGGTGGAACTCAATCCGGCGGCAGCACCCTCGCATCCGTTCGGGGCATATAATCTCAATCCCATGTCGGTCGACGCCGCGTTCCACGGGCTTGTGGCGCTGTTCGATCAGCTCTCCGGAGACGAAGCCGGTGCGCCCTATATTCCGGTTCGCTTCGGCGCGATCAGGGTTTTTGGCAAGGGACGGCCTATCGTCAAAGCGACGATCGAGATCGATCGGTTCAGCGCGAATTCGATCAAGGCCCGTTTCCGCCTGTTCGATGCGGGCGGCGAGCAGATTGTCATTCTTGACGATTGCCGTTTCCGCCGCACGCATCTGCGCCGCCGCGCGACACTTGATTCCGTCGCATTTCATTATGAGAGCATTCCTTCGACCGTCTTTGCCCGCCGCGAAAGTTCGGGAACGGTACTGCCTGATAGTTTGCCTGTGCCTGGCGCCGATCGGGACCATTCGCTCAACAATGCGACCCTTCTTCTCGACGCCGCGATCTATCGTGCCTGCCACGAGATCGCCTTGGCGGTTGCCGACAGGAGTGGCGTCGTCTCGTATTCCAGTCTGCCCGGCGAGCCCGAGTTCAGATCCTTCCTCGTAAACTGCCTCTATATTCTCGAGGATGCCGGCATAGCCTCGGCAAAGGGTGGCGATTGGGATATTCCGCGGGAACCGACATTGCCGCCGGTGGCCGAGCTTCTGCAGGAGATTTATCGCGAGGACGCTGGCCGCGTGGCCGAAACCGTTCTCGTCAACAATGCCTATCGCGAGACGCTTGACCGTCTGGCGGCCATGCGCCCGCATGTCTTGGGGCACGAATCCTCGGCATCGGGGATAAATGCGCCGAGTGCAGCGACGCTGGAGCATGTGCTCGTTCAATCTCCCTTGAGCGAAAGACGGCTCTCGATACTAGCGGCAGCGTTGACGTCGTCCATCGAGGCCAATCCGGAAACCATCGGGCATATTCTCGAAATAGGCTCGGTATCGCCGGCCTTCAGCCGCAGATTGGTTGCGATCGCGGCGGCGGCAAGTGCCTGCCTGATCATTGCCGAACCGCGCGAGCAGATGCGCCGCGCGCTGGAAATCGCCTTCGAGCGCGATCCGCATGTGATCGTGACCGAACCGGCCAAACTGGCGGATCGAACGGTCGCCGACATCGTCGTTGCGTCTGGTGATCAGGCCCAGCATCTTCTGCGGCACGACGACGGCGTCAGGGCGATCGTCCGGAGGACCGCGGCCCATGGCGGGCAGTTGCTGCTGGCCGATCGCGCACCGAGCGCCTTCAACGATTTCGTCCTTGGTCTGTCGGAAGGCTGGTTTGCGGACAGCCAGTCGCCGGAATTCCCTGTCGGGCGGCTCGGCACGCCGCAGCAGGTCGAGAATCTTCTGGCCACCCTGGGCTTTACCAAGACGCATGTTCACGAACTGACCTTTCCGGACGGCGCGTTGATTGCTGTGACCGCTGCCGCGGAGCGTCAGTTGGAAGCAAATGGACAAGCAGATGCCGCGAACCCGATGCTGATTTTGTCCGAACAGGGCAAGAAGGGCATAGGTAGGCTCGATAAGCGAACGATCGTCATCGATGTCGGCACGTCACCCGTAGATATTGTCGGCGCGCTGGAAACTCTCGACCGCGAACCGCGTCGGGTCGTCTATCTGGCGGATGGAAAGCGCGATCGTGATCCGACCGACTTGTCGCTGGCTCGTCTTTCGATATTCACCGAATTGGCAGACGCTTTGTCGCGACATGGCGATGGCGGAAGGCCGCGGCTGGTCATTGTCGCACCAGGCGGCTCGCCGCTCGCCAGCGCGTCCATCGATGTTGCCAATGCCGGCCTATGGGCCTTCGCACGCGTTCTCCAGAACGAGTATGACGGCTTCGACGTGCATCTGTTGGACGCCGATGCGAATGACAGGCGGACGATTTCTTCCGTCGAGATGCTTCTGGCCGCGGAGACGGATAACAGAGAGTGGATTCTGGATGGCTCCACGGGAGAAATCCGGGAAATCAGGGCCGCTGCTGGTCCCTTCGCCGCCGTCGAAACGAACCGCCACAACATTGCCGCCGCGACGATCCGGCAGCATGTAAGCGGTCGTCTGGATAGCCTGGCCTGGGAGGAAACAAACCTTCCTGTGCCGGAGGCGGGGGAAGTCGTTGTTGCCGTTGAGGCCACCGGCCTCAATTTCCGCGATGTCATGTGGGCGATGGGCCTTCTGCCGGAAGAGGCATTGGAGGACGGCTTTGCCGGTGCCACGATCGGCATGGAGTTCGCGGGGCGAATTCTGGCGGTGGGAGATGCGATCGACGATCTGCAGCCGGGCGACAAGGTCATGGGCATCGGCCCTGCGGCGTTTTCGACCCATGTGCATGTCCGCCGCGATGGCGTGACCAGGCTGCCGGAGAAGATGGAAACCATTGCTGCCGCGACGGTACCGGTCGCCTTCCTGACGGCCTACTACGCGATGGTCGAACTGGGACGCATTCAATCGGGCGAAACCATCCTGATCCATGGAGCCGCCGGCGGCGTCGGTCTTGCCGCGCTCCAGATAGCCAAGCTCAAGGGCGCCAAGGTGATCGCAACCGCCGGCACGGTCGAGAAGCGTCGCTTCCTCGAAATGCTCGGTGCCGATCATGTGCTCGATTCGCGCTCTCTGGATTTCGTCGCGGGCGTCCGTCAGTTCACGCGCGGCGAAGGCGTCGATCTCATTCTCAATTCGCTTTTCGCTGAGGCGATGGAGCGCAGCATCGAACTGGTCAAACCCTTCGGGCGTTTCCTGGAGCTGGGCAAGCGCGACTACTATTCCGACCGCAAGATCGGCCTGCGCCCGTTCCGGCGCAATGTCAGCTATTTCGGCATTGATGCCGATCAGTTGCTGGTCAATGTGCCTGACCTGACGCGGCGGATCTTCGCTGAAATCGGTCAGCTCTTTGCAGAAGAAAAACTGACGCCGCTGCCTTACCGCGCCTTCGATTATGATGAAATCGGCAACGCGTTCCGGCTGATGCAGAATGCCGGCCACATCGGCAAGATCGTCGTGCGGCCGCCCGTCATCGGTATCGATAGCGTCCTGCCAGCGCCGGCAAAGGTCTTGCGTTTCGATTCCGAAGGCATCTTCCTGGTTGTCGGCGGCATCGGCGGTTTTGGACTTGCCGCCGCCGATTGGCTTGTCTCCAAGGGTGCGCGCCGCATCGCTTTGTGCTCACGCCGGGGCGAAGCCGATCCCGAGACGAAGAAGGGAATAGGCGAGTGGGCAAAGCATGGCGCAACGACGACGCTGCACGCCTGCGATATCACCGATGAAGCCGCTGTCGAAGCGTTGCTGGTCTCGCTTCGTACCGAAGGTGTGTTGAAGGGCATCATTCATGCCGCCATGGTCCTCGACGATGCGCTTCTTGCCAACCTGACGCCGGAGCGCAATCGCCCGGTCGTAGAGGTCAAGATACGCGGCGCCGAAATCCTCGACCGGTTGACGCAGAAGGACAAGCTGGAACTCTTCCTGCTGTTCTCGTCGGCGACGACCATGCTCGGCAATCCCGGGCAGGCGAACTATGTGATGGCGAACGGCTATCTGGAGGGGCTGGCGCGAGCGCGCCGCGCGGCAGGCAGGTCTGCGCTCGCCGTTGGTTTCGGTGCTATCGCCGACAAGGGGTTCCTTGCCCGCAACGGCGAGGTCAACGAACTGCTGTCGAAGCGCATTGGCAAGGCCGCTCTGAAGGCCCGCGACGCCTTGGAGCAGGTCGAGCGCTACATACTGGCCGATACCGGCACGGTCGATGCCGCAGCCGTCATGATCGCCGAAATCGACTGGAACGCCGCCCGCCTGCTGCCAATTGCCGGCCGGTCGCTGTTTGAGCCGCTGATGCGCCATACCGGCAGCCATCAATCATTGAACGAAGGCGACGCCATCGATCTCAGGGAGTTGATCAAGGGCAAGTCGGAAGAGGAGGCGCAGGCCGCTCTTCATGCGCTCGTTGCCTTTGAGATTGCCGCGATCCTGCGTGTGACCGAGGATACCGTGACACCCGACAAGGTCCTGAAGGATATCGGCCTCGATAGCCTGATGGCCATGGAGCTCGGCATGAGCTTTCAGCAGAAGACCGGCTTCGACATTCCCCTGAGTGGCGTAGGCGAAGGCACGACCGTCAGCGATGTGGTCAGCCGTTTGCGTGACCGTGTCATGAATCGCGGCAGCGACGAGACGGAGGGCTCCGCGGTGAACGAAGACCAGGTGGTCGAACGTTTGGCGCGCAGCCATGCCGGGGAGCAGGAAAAGAGAGTCGCCCAGTGACGACGCAAGATGCCGATGGCGACAGAGCGGTGGAACAGACGAAAAGCAACCTGCTGGAACAGATGCGTCGCGTTGGTGAGTCTTCGGGGCGCAATCGGGCCGAACGCTTGAATAGGCAATCGCAGCCACAGCATCGTCAGGCGGCGCGCTTCGAGGATCTGCCGGAATACAAGCGCGTCGAGACGCAGCGCATGGCGGTCGCGATGTTGGGTGTCGGCAATCCTTTTTATCGCTCCCACGACGGCGCAGCCGGTGCGACGACCCGCATCGGCGGGCGTGAGTTCATCAACTTCGCCTCCTATGATTATCTGGCGACCAATACCGACCCGCAGGTCGCGACGAGCGCCAAGCAGGCCATCGATCGTTTTGGAATCTCCGCGTCCGCCAGCCGCCTCGTTGCCGGTGAGCGGCCGGGGCATGTGGAACTGGAACAGCGGCTTTCCCGTCTCTACGGCGTCGATGCCGCGGTTTGCTTCGTCAGCGGCTACCTGACCAATGTCGCGACGATCGGTTGTCTGATGGGACCGCAGGATCTGGTCATCCACGATGAGTTCATTCACAACAGCGCGTTGGCTGGCATCAAGCTCGCGGGTGCCGTGCGCCGGCTTTTCAAGCATAACGACGTCGAGAATCTCGAGGGCATTCTGAAGACGCTCTCGTCCGACTTCCGTCGTATCCTCGTCATCGTCGAGGGCGTGTATTCGATGGATGGCGATGTCGCCGACCTGCCGGCTCTGCTGGAGCTGAAGGCGCGCTACGGTTTCTGGCTGATGGTGGACGAGGCGCATGCGCTCGGCATCCTCGGCAAGACGGGTCGCGGCACCTTCGAGCATTTCGGGCTCGATCCGCGTGATGTCGACATCTGGATGGGCACGCTGTCGAAGACGACGTCGAGCTGCGGCGGCTATATTGCAGGCAGCAGCGCGCTTGCCGATATCCTGAAGGCGGAGGCGGGGGGCTTCGTCTACAGCGTCGGTCTCTCGCCGGTTCTCGCCGCCGCCGCCATCGCCAGCCTCGATATCCTGCAGGCCGAGCCTGAGCGAACCGAGCGGCTCAGGCGCAATGGCCACCTGTTTCTCGAATGCGCGAAAGCGGCGGGTCTCGATACCGGCCTGAGCGTCGGTTACTCGGTCGTGCCGGTCATTGTCGGCGATTCGCTTCGTGCTGCCCAGCTCTCGAACGATCTGCTGGCGGAGGGCATCAACGTGCTGCCCATCATCCATCCGGCCGTGCCGGAGGGAATGGCGCGGCTGCGCTTCTTCATCACCTGTAACCACACCGAGGAGCAAATCCGCCGTGCAGTTGCGCTTACCGCGAGGAAACTCAAGGATTTGCAGGACAGGAATTTCGGTCTGGCCTCGCTCGACATGGACAAGATGATGCAGTTGCTGCCGACGAGCCAAGCCGCAGGCAGGCCATAACTTAGGACGATCATTGCATGCATGTTATCGTCACCGGAGGCTCAAGCGGAATCGGTCTGGCGATAGCGAAACTCTATGCGACCAGAGGCGATCGAGTATCGCTTCTCGCACGCCATCCTGGGCGGCTTGAGCAGGCGCGGGCGGAGATCATATCGCTTTCCGGCATCGACAGTGCCCGTGTTCAAATAGCCTCCGTCGATGTGGCTTCCGCTGATCAGACCACGGCTGCAATAGAGATCTGCGAAGCGTCGTTCGGCCCCTGCGATATTCTGATCGCCTCCGCCGGCATTGTCGAACCGCGCGCTTTCGACGCGATGTCGGCCTCCATCTTCGAAGAGCAGATTTCCATCAATTTCCTCGGAACCGCAAATGCGGTGCGCTCGGTCTATAGGGGCATGAAGGCCCGCCGCAGCGGCAGGATCATGATGATTTCCTCCGGCGCTGCGTTGGTCGGCATTTTCGGCTACACGGCCTACTGCGCTTCCAAGTCGGCGCTGGTCGGCTTTGCCGAAGCCTTGAGCGCCGAAGCCGAGGCTTTTGGCGTCCGCATATCCATCTGCTTCCCGCCCGATACGCTGACACCGCAATATCGGCGGGAAATCTCCATGCGACCCGCCGAAGCGAAAATCCTCATGGGCTCTGTCAAGCCGTGGAGCGCGGAGGCGGTGGCCGCGAGAATCGTTCGCGGACTGGAACAGGGCAAGGCGAAAATCCATTTCGGTTTTTCGCTGGCGGCGCTTGCTTATTTCGGGCCGCTGATTAAGCCGCCGCTGATGTGGTTTATTTCGCGGAAAACGAGAAAAATAATTGGGCAAGAAGCAACGGAAAGCCTTGCCGACGTGACCGACAGAGGTTTTGATCATGGTAAGTAATACGAAATAATCGTCAGCGTTGTGCTATCGGCACACATGGCCGGAAAAAAGTGAGCGAGGGAATCGGCGCCCGCGCTTCACGGGTTGAAAAACGCTGCTGCAGACAGCGGGCATTTGGATGACATAGTCTTGAAACTTCATGATTTTCCAATTCTTTTGACTCTTGCCGGCTTCGCGTTTTCCTGCGTCGTGGTGTTTCTTACCGATAGCCTCGCAATGCCGGCGGCCATCAATGCGCAGAATCGCACCGAGAGAAGCTGGCAACGCCTGATTTACGATTGGGCGGCCAGAATTCCCGTTATCGTGCTGATTTATGCCGCCTTCTTTGCGATTTCCTGGCGTCCGATCTACAGCACCCAGGCGGTCATCAGCTTCTTTGTCATCTTCACCGGGATTTCGCGGGCAAAGTTCGAGTTCATCCGGGAACCCTTGGTCTTTTCAGACATCGCGCTTGTGGTCGACGTCTTCAAATACAAGGAGATTTTCTACGCGACGTCGCTGAATATCTTCTTCTGGGTAATCGCCTTCGGCTACGTCTTCGGCCTCAGCGGTCTCTATATGTATTGGGAACCGTCTGTCCTGCCGGCCGAGAACGGTGTTCTTTGGATTCTCCTGATGTTGGCCGTCGCCTTTTCGCCATGGCTTGCCCTGTTCAGCAGGATCATCAGCGAGCCGGTTTGCCATTTCACGCAGAGGTTTCTCGGCAAGGTCGACGTCAAGATGGATACGGTGCGATTCGGCACCTTCGCTTCGGTCGTCTTTCATTTCGTCATCTGGGTCGGCGTCAGACGCGAGGCGATCGTCACGCAGCTGTCGGAGCGCTTCATTTCAGCGCTGCAGGAGCTGTGGGAGCATGGCGACGACGAACCGCTCGTCGTCATATGGCAATCCGAATCCTTCATCGACCTAAGGCATTTCGGCGTCGAAAGCGTCAAGCTTCCCAATCTTGACCGGCTGCGCGCTCAGGCGGCTCAATGGGGCCGGATGACCAGCGTCTTCGAGGGGGGGTACACGCTGCGCACCGAATTTGCGATGCTGAGCGGGCTGCTGCCCGAAAACGTCCATATCGATGCGAGCTATCCCTATCTGCGCGCCAGCCACTACAAGGACGTCGTCTGGCCCGCACGGCTGAAGAAGGCCGGTTGGAAGACGCAGTTCATTCACCCTTACGACAGGACCTTTTTCCTGCGCCACAAGGCACTGCCGCAGCTCGGCTTCGACCGGATGATGATGCTGGATGAATTCGATCACAATCCGGAGCGCGATGGCCCCTATGTCAGCGACCTCACGCTGACGAAAAGCGTGATCAGGGCGATCGACGAGGATGGCACCGCCAAGAATTTTGTCTTCGTGGCATCCATGGCGAATCACGGCCCCTGGGAGCCCGGCCGATGCGGCGATCTCGTCAATCCGGTGGATATCTATAGCGAGCTTTTGATGCGCGCCGATCATGCGCTCGGCAATCTCGCCCATCATCTCGACAGGCTGGATCGTCCGGTCTGGCTATTGTTCTATGGCGATCACGCGCCCTTGCTGAAGGCTTTTGCCGATCCTTTCCCGGATCCGCGCACCGATTACATCATCGTTCCTCTAGGGCGTGCGCGGGCGCACACGCAGAGGCCGAAACCGCCGCAGGAAGAAGCGCCCTGGAACCTCATCGGCACCTTGCTGCGCTATGCGGGCCTTAGCACCGAGGTTCCGGAGAATGGCTGAAGGGCAGGGGCCCGGAGGCGTTTCCCCGCGAGTGTTTCTCTTCCTTCAGGGGCCGTCCTCGCCTCTATTCGTTGAGATCGCCAGGATATTGCAGGCCGCAGGCAGCCGATGCATCCGCATCAATCTCAATGCCGGGGATTGGATATCCTGGCGTTGGGGGCATGCCGTGAGCTACCGCGGCGATTTCACCGGCTGGCGCGACTATATTCACAGCCAAATCGAAGCCCACGGCATTACGGATGTGATTCTGCACGGTGAAGAACGCCCTTATCATCGCGTCGTCATCGAAGAAGCACAAAGGCTGGGTGCCAGCATCAACGTCGTGGAGATGGGATATTTACGGCCGGATTGGGTGACACTCGAGCGTGACGGGCTGTCTTCCAATTCCCACTTTCCGGCGGACCCCGCCTATATCATCGAGGCGGCGGCGAACCTGCCCGAGCCGGACTGGGCGCGGCGCTTCAGTCAGTCGTTCCTTGCCGAAGCGCTTTACGACCTCGCCTACTATCTGCCGACTGTTTTTCTGTGGTTTCTCTATCCCGGTTACCGGCGGCACGGGCTCTACCATCCGCTGATGGAGTACGCCGGCTGGCTGCGCAGGCTTCCCTCAAGCGACAGAAGGGCAGGCGAGGCGGAAAGCATTATTGAACGGATGATCGGCGGTGGGAGGCGATTCTTCGTCTACCCTTTGCAGCTTCAGACGGACTATCAACTGCGTTCGCACTCGCCCTTCCATCGGCAAGAGGATGCCATCAGGCTGATTCTCCGGTCCTTCGCCGCGAATGCGGCGCCCGAAACGCATCTTGTCGTCAAGCTGCATCCGCTCGACAACGGGCTCGTCGATTGGAAAGCCTATATCGCTCAAATCAGCGCATCGTCCGGTTTGTCCGACCGGGTTCATTTCATCGATGGCGGAAATCTCGAAAAATTAACCGCCGCAAGCCAAGGCATGGTGACGGTCAATTCCACGGCGGCATTTTCAGCTCTGCAGGCGGATAAGCCGGTCAAGGTCCTCGGCACGGCCGTCTACGACATGGCGGGGCTGACTGATCAGAAGCCCTTGGATCGGTTTTGGCTGGATCCGGAACTGCCTTTGGCAGAGCTCCGCGACGCATTCTTCAGGCTGCTTGCTGCAAGCGTGCAAGTGCGGGGCAATTTCTGCTCGAAGGCGGGCGCGCGGGCGGCGGCCGCACGGATTGCCGAAAGATTGCTGTCAGGAACGGTCAACCTGCCAGGCGCCTACATGGATAAGGCACCGCGGCAGAAGCCAGAGAAGGTCCATATACCGTGATCGCCCGAAGCATCGGCGATGCGACCCTGAAATTGACATGGCAGCCGCTTATATGCGGAATTGCAATAAACTTAACGCAGCGATTCGACGTTGGGATAGAGAACACAGAACTGTTTGCCGGGAGCAAACGTCATGGATGGTAGTAAGATGGAAAGATTTATGCTGAAAGAGCTGCTTATGATCATAGCGGCTCTCGTGCTCGTTTCCGTAGTGCTTCTGACGATCGTCATCACCGGCAATTATTGAGCGGCGCGCCATAGCGCCTTCGAAAAGCATTTCGCCAGAGAGCAATTGATCTGCTTCCGACACAATAATCTGATGAAAAATAGATCTGAAAAATGGTGGGCGATGAGAGCCCACAAGAAAACCCTAAAAACAATAACTTAGCGGTAAATGAGACATCTGCAAAAGTTGAGGCTTTTCAGTGTTTCGCAAATGGCGGTGTCTCATCAATCGAGCATGCTGCACGTTGGCTTGCCCTCAATCGCTTGGCCGTCGATGGCCCGATAATTCCGTTTCTCAAAAGCAAGTTTGGTATTTCAAACCTTGAAGCCGTTGAGGTTACGAAGGCGGCCAACATTTTGCAGTTTGGGAGAGCGGTGCGATGACCGGCTCTTTCCAAGTCAGCAGCTCACTTCTGCGTACCCTGCCGCGCCTTATGTCACGCGCCGATGCTTCGCGCGACCGCTACTTTGAAACCGGACAGGGCACCAAGCCCGCAAGCAAGGCCTACGAAAAGCAATCGTCGGCGCGGGCGGCTGAGCGCGTCGTGGCGAAGGCGCGCCGTCCCGTTACCTCTGAGCAACGCATCAAGGAAATCCAGCGCCGCCGCAAATGGGCGAGCGCCGGCAACATGCCGCCCGAAATCCGTGGCTGCTATTCCGAAGCCGAACGCGCCGCCCTCGGTGTGATCGCGGACCGTTGCCGCAAGAAAGGCTTCTGCGATCTCTGCCTTGACGAAATCGCTCGTCTTGCCGGCGTCGGCCGCACGTCGGTGCAGAACGCTATCCGCAAGGCACGCTCGAAGGGCGTTGAGCATATCTCCGTTCGCGAGCGCCCGCAGCGGTTCGGCAAGAGCCTCACCAACATCATCAAGATTGTTTCGCTGTCGTGGCGCGGCTGGATCGGTCGGGCCATAGGGTTCAAAAGTTTGAACGCTTCAGTGACTAAATTAAAAACCTCTCCTTCAGAGGGCGTGGAAACTGAAAAAACGGCTTTTGAGCGGGAGTGCGTGGCCTCCTTCCGCGATCTTTCACGTCGCCCTCATGAGTGGCAGGCCCGGCCTGCCGAGACATGGTCGCGCTTCTGGCGCACCCAGACCGCAGCCCACGGCTAAGGACCGGGGCGCGGGCAATGGCCGAACTGGATAGGAACACAATCAAAAGGCTGCGCAAGCTGCTGCCAATGCTGACCAGCGATCAGCCGGGGGAAGTCCTCGCCACTGTGGCCGCGATCCTGCGAGCCTTGGGCGGTAAAGGCGCTTCGATACACGATCTGGTCGCGGCATTGGGTAAGCCGCAAAAGCCTCGCGTGATCGAACGGATCGTCTACCGTGATCGTATCGTGGTAGAAGAGAGGATCGTCTACCGCGACCGCGAGGAAGCGCCCAAAGAGCTTGTCGGCGCGGCCATGCTGGCTGACGAGGTGTTGAAGACGACGCGGATGCTGCTTGCGGACGCCTTTCTGAATGATCGTGAGCGGGACTTTGTTTGCAACATGCTGGCGCGTGCCGAGTGCGGGGGCGACCGGTTCTCGATCACACCAAGGCAATCCATCTGGCTTCGAGAGTTGACGGTTCGTCATCGCGAAATGGAGGCGGCGTATGGCTGACGCGCTCCCCCCATTCAGGGACCGTACGACCGATGGGCCTGCTGGACGGGCCTGGGGGACTGCGCGATTTCAGCAGTTGCACCCTTCGCAAGCGGTACACGGATACACGTGTGCACACGTGTTTTGCACGCATTTGCACGGGTGGCGGCCGTGACTAAGGCAAGCACCGACCCGAAAACGACACTGCGCTGGTTGGGGCAGGTCGCGCAGTATGTGGCGGCAGGCCGTCCACTGCCGTATCACCTCTCGCTCTTCATGCTGCAAGGGCTTTCGCCCTTCCTCGAAACCGCTGGCGAAATCTCGCTCGATCAGGCCTTCGGAACCCGCCGCCACGGCGGCATTAGTGCCGCCAATGCCGTGAAGAACGCCCAGCGCGACGACATGTTGCGGCACCTGCGCAACATTCACCCGGAGTGGAGCGGGCTTGCTCCGAGCGTTGCCAGCCGCCGCATGCGGCAGGCCTTCGAACGCTATGAGGCCGAGCGCTGGAAACGCGAGAAAAGCGCCACTTCGGCCCCTTCCTCAGAGCCGGCGACCACCTTTTGGCGCATCCTCAACGCCGGAATGCGCATGCCGCAAGAAGCCCGCCTTCGCCAGATCCTCGAACGTGAAATTCAAGAGGCTGTTTGAATTTCAGGTCGCGGGCCGGATTTTCCAAATCATCAACGGGGATATACCGAATGACCATCGACCTTAGCCGCCTGACTGTGCTCGGCACGATCAGCGCCCGCGAAAACGCCGCGCTGGAACAGGCCCGCGCCACGCTCGACGTGGAATTGTCCGCCTCGAAAGAGGTTCGCCGCCAACTTCTTGCCGAGCAGCGCCGCGACGGCACAGCCAGCGAGCGCGGCAACATCCGCCGCCGCATCGAGCAGCTTCGCACCAAACAGGGCGAAATCGACCAGCGTATCGAGGAACAAGAAGCCTCGATTGAGCTCCTTCAGGAGCGTGCGACCGCCGCGCATCGCCTGCGTAAGACCTGCGAAGCGTGGGCCGCGCGGCACGTCCAGAACGGAGGCGCGCAATGAGCGACATCGACCTTCGCCGCATCGTGGAAAAGTCCGTCGCGGGCGGCCAAACCCTTATGACGACGCTTGAGGATATCCGCAAGCGCATCGTCCTCAAGCGCTATTCCATCACCAAAATCCAGCAAGCTCCGGCTTCGCCCGATGAAGCCTTGCAGCGTTTGAACGACTGGATCGAGACGGCGACTGCTGGCAGTGCGGTCGAAAGCCTTGCTGCCCGCTTCACCGCCCCCGGCTATCGCCAGCCGGGGAGCGCCGTTCCCTTGGAAATCATTGCCGCTGCGATTTCCGGTGCGCTCCGCGACCTGATCGGCGGCGCGATCTCCGAAAGCTACGGCTCTGCAAAGGGCATTTCCGCCGCTGATCGCGCCCGCGAGCTGGCGAAGGCCGAACGTGAGCTGCTGGAACTTGAATACGCCGAAGAGGCGATCATTCGCCATGCCGAACACTGCGGGATCGACGTGCTTCGCCGCATCGACGCCGATCCGCGCGCCGTCCTTTGCTCTGGGGAGTTTTTGAAATGAGCGCTATCGTTGACAAGAATACCATTCGCCTGACCGGTTCCGTGCAATCCAGCGACTTTCAGTCGGGCGAGGACGGTTTTAGCTCGACGGACGTGTTTTATGCGCTGGCCGGCTTCGATGACAAAGCCGCGATCACCGTCCACATCAATTCTCCCGGCGGCATCGCCACCGAAGGCGCGGCAATCTACGCGCTCCTGAAATCCCATCCCGGTCGCCTCGATGTTGTCGTTGAGGGCATTGCCGCTTCCGCCGCCTCGCTGATCGCCATGGCCGGCAAGAAAGTCACCATGTCGGCGGGTTCCGTGATGATGATCCACGACCCCGCAGCCGTCACCATCGGCAACAGCGACGACCATTCCAAGACCATCGAAGCCCTTGAAGCGCTCGCGACCGCTTATGCCCGCGTCTATGCGGCGAAGTCGGGCAAGAGCGTCGAAGCCTGCCGCGAAATCATGAAGGCCGAAACGTGGTTCACGCCGGAAGAGGCGGCAAGCGCCGGCTTCGCAGATGCCAGCAGCGCCAAGTCCGGTTCGATTGTCGCCGCCTTCGATTACCGCCAATTCCGCAACGCGCCTGAAAAGCTGGTGGCGCTTGCGGCCTCTCAAAACTGGGGTTCCAGCAACCCGCAGAAGGCGCAGAAAACGCCGCAATCCAAGGAGAAAGCTATGCCGCAGGATGATGCAGCCAACGCGGTCAAGGCCCGCATGAAGGCCATCATGAAATCCGATCAGGCCGAAGGGCGCGAGGCTCTTGCCGAGTACCTGGCCTTCGAAACCAGCATGTCCGTTGAGGAAGCAGTCGCGCTCATGGACGTTGCGCCGCGCGGCACCGACGGCGCGGTCACTCAGACCGAACAGGAATACCAGCCGCCACGCAGGATGAACGCTCAGGGTCTCAATCGTGAGCCGGTGCTTGGCCCGCCTCTGTCGAAATCCGGCGGGGGCAAGCGCGCCAACCTCTCCGCCAACATGAAGCGCCGTTACGGCATCGAATAGGGAACCGCCATGCAGACGTTCAGCTACAAGACGGAAAGCGATATCGTCAAAGACGAGGGTAAAAATCGCTTCTCCCGCGACACCGATACCCTTGCGTCCGGTTCCGGCAAGGTTCTGACCGGAACCGTCCTCGGAAAGCTCACGAGCGGCGGCAAGTTCAAGCCGCTCGCTCCCGATGCGACGGACGGCACACAGATTGCCGCTGCCATCATTCTTCAGCATGCCGACGCGACCGCTGGCGATCACGAGGTGATCAACCTCAAGCGCCGCGCGCAAGTCGTTCTGCAAAACCTCGTCTGGCCTGCCGCTATCACCGCCGCGCAGAAACAAACCGCCCTCGATCAACTTGCCGCCCTCGGCATCATCGCACGCATGGGAGTGTAAACCGTTGCCTACGCCACTCGACTATCTGAACGCTCCCGAATTTGCCGACGACCGGCTGACGGACAGCATCAACATTCCGCCCTATGTGACGGGACGCCCGGCACAGCTCGGCATCTTCACCGATACGCCGATCCACACCACTTATGTTCGGCTCGGCGTTTCCGAGCAGGAATTGACCGTCATCCCGGCCCGCGAGCGCGGCGGCGAAACCAACCTCAACATGCGCGGCGACAAGAGCGGTGTATCCTTCGATATTCCGCACTTCCCGCTCGATGATGCGATCATGCCGGCAGATATCCAGAACCTCACCACCTGGGGCGACGGCGACGTGATCATGGCGAGCCTTGAGGATGTCTATAACGACCGCCTCATCAACATGCGCGGCAAACACGACCTGACGCATAGCTACCTCGATTGGGGAGCGCTGAACGGGATCGTTCTGGACGGCGAAGGCAAGCAATTGCTGAACGTCTACGAAAAGTTCGACCTGATCGAGCATAGCGTCGAATACGATCTCGACACAGCGACCACGGAAATCTCACCGCTCAATCGGCAGGTGAAAGCCTATATCCGTCGCGAGCTGCGCGGCACGCCGGCAACCGGCCTTCGCGTGCTGGCTGGTGGTGCGTTCTTCGACAAGTATGTGGGACATCCGAACGTGCTGGAAGAGCTTCGCAACTATAAGGGCGATACGCCCAATCCGGGCCGTGACGACATTCAGGACACCTTCAGCTTTGCGGGTCTCACGCTTGAGCGCATTGACGAGGAATACAAGGTCCGCCAGTCGAACGGCACGCTCGTTTCCCGCAAGGCCGTCGCTGACGATGAAGCGATTGTCGTTCCGCTCGGAACGCCGTTCTTCAAGCGCTATATCGCTCCCCCGGATACGATCAGCGGGGCGAACCGCCGTCCCGACCCGGATACGAAGGTGTTCGTTTCCACGGATGATCTTCCCCACGACAAGGGCCGCGAAATCCATACCGAGTCCAACGTGCTGCCGATCTGCATTCGTCCGCAGCTTCTCATCCGATTGAAGATGAAGTGAGATCAGTTCCGCCGTAAGCCGTCAGATTGGCGGCTTACGTTTTATTGCTCCCGAGGTGCGATCATGACCAAAACTAAAAGATCAGTGCGGGTCCGGCAGAGATTTGATGGCTGTATCCGACGCGTACGTTTGTTAAGAAAGATGAGCAGCGGCGTCTAAAAGCTCTGCGAGGTCGATACGTGTTCAATCGGCGACAAAAGCGCCAACAGATGCCTTGCCTCTCACCTTACCTGTCAGTGTTGCTGTCATCGCGCTCTCGAATGCCATCACGACTTTGCTGGGCGTGTCTGCCGACCTGTGTTCGAAGAGCAGCGCGTCATGCATCGGTAGGACGATGATAACATCATCCAGTTCGGCGACGTGTAGCAACGCCTTCTTAAATATGAGGGATGCCGTCCCCTGCACAACTTGACTCACCGCAGATCGCTGTTCTTTGCCAGACAACTGACCACGGCGCTCGCGCTTGTAGTGGTTGCCATCCAGGGTCGCCACACGATCATTGGCTTCGAAATCGGCGTAGACCGATTTCTTCCAGGCCTCGTACTGCTGGAACTGTCCAAATGCTATTTTGGCGCGCTGCCGATCCACGCCCAGCGAAACCGCCGCGTCGATAAGGGCTTTCTTGCTCATTCCGTAAGCATAGGACAGAAAGAGCTGCTTGGCAGCCCTCCTGTTATCCAAAAGTCCGAGGTGTGTGGAGGCAAATAGGTCGTACATGTCGCCGGCGGCGTAGAGCTTCATAAGCTCGGTATCCCCCGAGAGGGCTGCCATGATCCCAACTTCGTACTGGTCGAAGTCCACGTAGCTCAGATCGGCACCCCTGTGCGCCGCGATGATGCCGCGATACTTCTTTGGGACGTTCTGCAGACTGGGGCTACGCATCTGGATACGGGATGTCCTGGAACCGAACACGTCCAGTACCGGGCGTATGGTCGTGGTCGATAGAGTTAGTGAACCAAGTACCCGTCGAGCGTTGTCCGCCGCCTGCAGGGCAATGGTATCGCTTCCAAAGTCGCGTTCATGTGGCACGTGTTCGAGGAGGTATTCTATCGAAACATCGTCCAGCTCAAACCCGTCTGAACGCAGCTTTTCTTCCAACGCGAGCCTGCTTGGAGTTTCCAGCGGCATGTCGTGCTTTGCGGAATATTCCTTCAGGCAACTGAAGTAGTCGTGCTCCGCCTCGGCGCGCATCTCTGAGACGCGCCGGCTATCGATTACAATACCGGCAGTCATTGCAAGTTGAAGGAGCCGGTAAACTGGCACCTCGACGGTGAAAAAGCGCTCCGCTTCGCCCTCGACTTTAGCGTGCTCAAGCAAGGTAAGATACATTTGTGCAAGCGCCGCCGCCGCCTTAGACGCGAGCTCTGGCTCGAACTGTATCCCCTTGTTGAACATCCGTCTGTAGGCGGAGCATAGCTCCTGCTCGGCACCCTGCTGCTCAAGTACAGCGGTTATATCGTGCTTCTCGCGTGCTGCACGATCTCCCGGTTTTCCACTGGTGGATATACGGAATTCGTCAAGGTCAACTATCGCGTTTGGCAACGTTCCCGTCTTATCGAACAGTGCATCACGTATCATCCAGAAATCGTGGCAGACCACCAAGCCGGAGAACTTAACGATGTTCTGCGCATCGGTTTCGACCAGTTGTCCATCGTCAAACCAATAGAAGCAGTCCGCGCCTCGCCCAGTGAAGTCCTTTGTGAAGAGGAGCAGTTTCCAAGCTAGGTCAATCATATTCACTGACCTCGTCGACCAAGTTTAGAAGATCCGGACTTTCCCGTCTCGCGAAGGGAAGACCGTCCTCATTGGTGTAGCGTTCGGCTCTTGACGCTGTACCTTTGAGGCACACCGGCACATGGCCGTGCAGAGGCTTTAGCGCGTCTTTGGTAAGAACAGAGGAAGCTATCAGGAGGTAGCGGGCGTTCTGATAAGGCAAGCCGTTGAATTTTTCTATGCACTTTTGGATAAGTGCCGTCTCGCCGACACACCGCAGCCAGATCAAGATGGCAGCAGCCTCGCCCGACTTCATATCTTCGCTAAGCTTTCGATCAGCCAGCTCAGCCAACCCATCTGATCGGTATTTCCGAGACCCGAGTAGCATCCATATGTTGTAATTCTGCCAATCGTGGATTGCGCGCTCCTCCGCTAGTAAGAAAGCACTCCAGTGCTGGGAGGCAACGACCATCGCGGTCGAGTGTTGCAATGAGCCGGCAGTATTGATCCGTCGAGACCGCATGCTCTGACAGTGAGCGGGATAGTGTGTCGAGCAACGTGGTTGAAAGGGCGTCGCCGACGTCGAAAAGACCCGACTCAACAATCTGGGCCACGCGGTTCACTGCAAAGCGGAACTGTCGCGTTTGTGTGTCCCCGGTTTCGATGCAATTGGTCAAAATGTTGAAGATGTATGCGACCGAGCGGGTTACAATCCTGCGGCTACGGGATTGCCACATCTGGTTGATGGCCGTCGTAGCGCTGTCTTGGGATGGAAAATAGGTTGCCAACGTCTCTTGCGAAGCATCAGGCGGCAGTATCTCGGTCTTAGTCGCATTTATGTTCAAGCCGATCTTACGTAGTTCCCTGATGAGGTCCTGAAGCGCACGGCGGACTTGGGGCTCTGTATCAGCCAAAACCCGAATGTCATCAACATATCGGTAGTAGTCATAGCCCTTTCTGGCCATCTCGTGGTCAACGGAACGGAGAAGGACATTAGAAAGGAAGGAGGATGCATCCCTGTTTTGAGGCAGGCCGTGGTCACGGCTGAAGGTCCATTGTTCTAATAGGCGGTCCAAGGTACCGATAGCATTGCGGATATGCAGCTTTTCTGGGCCTGTCGCCACGATCTCAGGTATCGCCTTCTCCAAGGCAGCGATGATCTGAGCTCGCGAGATATTCTCGAAGAAGTTGCTGAGATCGGTCACCAGCAGGTGTCGATTTGAACGGGCGAAAGTTAGGGTTACGCCTTCGAACGTGAACCAGCGATCGATCTTGTTCTTGAATAAGTATTTGGAATTCTGTGACGCAGCATCGTGGCGGTAGCTGAGTACTCGGTGGCCAAGCAAACTATCGTAAAAGGGAATAAGGAAGCTGCAGATTGACTGATAGATGAAGCGATCAAAGAAGTCAGTCTCCAGTCCGTAGCGTTCACCGTATCCCTTTTTGGGGATGTTCCGCACGACACTGCGTGTTCCGCAATACACACCGTTCCATTCTTGCAGAAGAGACAAGATGATGCGCTTGGCTTCATCAGGGTTCTTGAAGAGGTCGTCATATTGCAAACAATCGAAGTACCAGTCGTCCCTCATATCCTGGCGAAGATGCTTCAGCACGAGGTCAAATTTGATCGGAAAGCCGAGAGCTTGGCCTTTTTCCCAAAAGGCTGGGCTTAAAGAGTACTCGGGATAATTGCCTTTTTCACTATAGTCTGACACGAACGGCCGTTCTCTTTCGGTAGCGAATGCTTATCGACTCCAGCGAGCGCGATGCTATTCTAACGTGTCTTCGCACTAGCGCTAGTCGCCTTATCTAAATTGGACGTCTCATCGCCACTCCCCCTGACGTAAGGAGCGCTATTTGGTCTCGTCCATCAGATGGCGCTCAACCGACTTGCCCCCAGCAGATCATCGATTGCTCTCAATGGGGCATCTCCGCAAAGTAGTCGGATCAAGGTTGAACTAGATTAATTTCCAGCTTCGAGCCGGTGGCCTCGGCGTAGCGCCGCAGTGTATTCAGTGAAGGCGATACGCCGCCGCCTTCCAATCGAGCGATGGCCGATTGTGTGGTGCCGATGCGGCGGGCAAGCTCTGCCTGCGACAGTTTCGCCTTTGTACGAGCCCCGATCAAAGCTTCGACAAGCTGAAACTCTGCATCTGCCTTCTCGTATTCCTGCCGGAATTCGGGATTGTTCATCAGCTTCTTTTTCAGTTCGGCAATCTTGGTCATGGCTTCACCTCGCTCATTCGCTCTCTGGCAATCGCCATTGCTCCCGGTGGCGTCTTCTGTGATTTCTTGACGAAAACATGCAGTACGATGACACGACGACCCGTGACGGTCACGTAAATGCCGCGTGCTATGCCTTCGGCGGCTTTGGCGCGCAATTCCCAAAGCTTGCCTTCCAGATGCTTCACATGCGGTTCGCGCAATTGCTCAAGGCCGACATTCTCGACCGCTTCCATGAGGCGGATCAACCGCGCCTGAAGACCGGGAGGCAACGCCTCGATTTCAGCATCAGCGGCATCGTGCGTTTCGACCGTCCATCTCATGCGTGCTATATAGCGGATATGCTATTTCGAATCAAGTCGCCAACCTGAAGATACCTAAAGCTGCCCTATCGGGAACGGTTATTCGTCATCGCGCGGCGGCAGTATAGCCGAGTAATCTGAGCTGGGTCGTGTCAACACCATGTGGCCTTTTTTGCCGATTGGATTCAATCGGACAAATTCTCCAATCTGCTTTGATGACAGTTTGGGGTACAGACTGGACTTCTTGCTGAAGTCCATGATCTCGGCGCGCTCCTCCAATAGGCGGCGTTCTTCTGGCGTCAATTGTATAAACAGCCTCATGATGTCATCTAGACGGCGTTGCGCGCTCCAAGCGCTCCGTTCTAGTTCGTTGATTATAGTCGTCTCCGGTGCCAAACTCTGTTTCAGGCGGTAGACCACTTCATCCATCAGAGAGCGACCGCTGTAGCCCGCTGCCGTCATCAGAGAAAAGTTCAATTCCTCATCGAAGTCGAGACCCGCATCTTCAAACTTGGGGAAATCCAGACTGTTCGCCAGCCTGTGAACGATCTCGGCGTTCATAGACCGGCCGCTTTTGGCTGCCGCGTCTTTGATGCGGTCTCGCATTCCCTCAGGCAAGCGCAATGGGAATTGGTCAGAGCCGCGCCCCGGCTTAAGGTCAGTCACTAAGCTTCTCCCCAGTTTTTTATATCACTGTAATTTATCTGTTTGACTGTCAATGAAATCACGGTAATTTACATCACGGTGATTTCATAAGGAGGGTTTGCTATGGCATTAGCCGGCCGTGATTCAGAGAAATTTTTGATGCGTTTGCCGGATGGCTTGCGAGCACGGATTAAAGTGGCCGCGCAGAAGAACGTACGCTCGATGAACTCCGAGCTGCTTTATCAGCTTGAGAAGATTTATCCCGAAATTCAGGAAACAGAAAAAGCCGACGCAACGGCCTAGGAACCTGCGTCGGCTTTTTATCTAACCTCTTCGAAAGGTGCACCAAAGTGCAGGCGAAACGTACTACAGAAAACATCGATCATGCAACTGCTCTAGACCGGCTTTCCAAACTTGCCACGCGCCTCGACTGCCTGACCGGCGACACGCAGGACACGCTTTGCGCCGCCGAAATTGCGACAAGCCATATCGTTGACGTCCTTTTTCCAGGACGCAAGGCGAGCGATCATATCAAGGCGGTTTGGGCCGACGACTATTATCAGATCGATGCCCGCGAACGCAGACACATAGATTTCATGACGACCGACATGGTGGAGCGGGCAATCCGCGCCGACCGTATCGCAACCGAGCTTTCTGAGGAGCTTCTGCAACTCTCTTACGAAATGCGCGCCGCCGCTAAGGCCGACAAGGCATCCGGACTGGAAGATTGCATTTCCGCGTGGAAGGTCGTGCACGCCGCATGGATCGATACCGAAAAGGGCGGCACGGTTCCTACCAATACCTGCGAAGCCGACATGGAAGAGCAGGCGCTTTTGGCGCTTGCTGCGTACCCTTGTGCTTCGTTGGGCGATATCCAACGCAAGGCCAATCTGTTTCTGAGCAATGAGCATTTGCGCGGGGTGGCTTCGGACTATGCGCTGCACTTATTGCGCTCCTTTTCGGGAACGGAGTTCGCAGCAGACCGTGTTGAGGGACGCTCATGAAAAGTGTAGCCGGAGCAACCCTACGCTCGTTGTCGTTGCCTCGTTTCGCGCTTCGCCGAGACGAGGTTGCTGCTTCTCTGGCGATTTCACCCTCCCTGTTCGATAACTGGGTGCAGGACGGTCTTATGCCAGAGGGCAGGAAGATCGGCGGCGTTGTCCTTTGGGACACAGAGTTGATTCGAGCAGCGTGGCAGGCTCTGAACGAATACCGCGAATCGCATGCAGACGACGGGGCTGAAAACCCGTTTGACAATATGGTGGCATGATGAAGACGGAGCTTCGTCACTTGGTGCACGATCCCGACAAGCGCGGGAATGATCGCTACTACGTTCGAATCAAAGGGCGACCCAAGATCCGCATCCGAGAAACCTTTAAGGATGCCAAGGGCAACATTACCCGCGAATTCATGGCGGCCTATTGGGCCGCCAAGGCCGCGCTGCAATCTGAGCAGGGGCCGAAAAAGCCGGAGCTACCGCGCGAAGAAACCTTCAACTGGCTCTTCGACCAGTACTACCGCTCGGCTGCCTTCAAAAAATTCGAGGCTGATACGCAGAGGGACAAGCGCAGCGTTCTCAACCGATTCGCGGAGAAGGCGGGAGAGCTGCCATATAAGAAGTATCGTCGCGAAGACATGGAAAAGAGCCAGCAGGCTCGTAAGGATACGCCGGGAGCGGCCGATAAGCTGGTGAAGGTTCTGCGCGCCGTCTTCAATTGGGCGATGAACCAGAAGCCGGCGCTTGCCAGCCATAACCCGGCTGTTGGGATCGAGCCGATCAACAAACGCAAGGGCGGGTTTCATACATGGACGCCTGACGAGATCGACCAGTTCCGCGCCCATTGGGCCATTGGCACCACGCCGCGCCTTGCGATGGAGGTCATGATCAATATCGGCGCACGCCGCTCCGACGCCGCGCGGATTGGGCCAAAAGACGAGTTTAAGCGTGAGGGCGAGCGCTGGACGCGCTTCACTGCCTATAAGGGCCGCAACCGTTTTCCTGTGGAAATGGAGGCACGCCTTACGCCGGAGCTGATAGATGCGTTGGAAAAGACGGAGACCGGCACTGATTCCTACGTCCTCAGCGCGCGCGGCACTCCTTATACTATAGAGAGCTTCGGCAACGCCTTCTCCCGCTGGTGCGGGGAGGCGGGTTTGCCGCATTGCTCGTCTCATGGCCTGCGCAAGGCTGCATCCGTCGCATACGCCGAAAGCGGCGCATCTGCTCCGGAGCTGATGGCGCTCTTCGGATGGACGAACTTCAAGACGGCTCAAATCTATATCGAGAAAGCGGAAAAACGGCGGATGCGCACCAACGCATTCGAGCGCAAAGCGGCATACGAGAAGCGCTCAAGTGTCCCACTTTTCGCGCCAAAAACGGCGAATGAGACAAACGAGGAATAAAACGATGAGAAATCAATGTGATTTTTTGGGAGTGGTGGGCGATGAGAGACTCGAACTCCCGACATCCTCGGTGTAAACGAGGCGCTCTACCAACTGAGCTAATCGCCCTTCAGCGGAGCGAGCCATTCGCCCGCCGCATTCGGTGGCCGTGATCTATGCGGAACGGCAAAAAACCGCAAGAGTGTTTGTGAAGATTTTTTGATTTTTTTGCTCCTTGCGCATGTTCGGCCGTCGTCATCCACATGCGCCGATAGGAAGGAAGATCGATTGCAGCGGTGCATGTGAGGCGCTGATGAAATGCGTGAGGCGGGAAGCTGCTATGCCAAATCGACGGGACGGAAAATTGCCGGCGAGCTTCTCCAAAACAATTAGCGCTCTGTCATCGATTTGTATTCAAACCTGCTTGACACCCAAACACGAACCCCGTAGTTAGCCGCTCATCGAACGGCGAGGCCGCTTTGATGGGTGCGAAAGCGCTCGGAATACTTGAAATGAATGCGGGTGTAGCTCAGTTGGTTAGAGTGCCGGCCTGTCACGCCGGAGGTCGCGGGTTCGAGCCCCGTCACTCGCGCCATTTCAAGGTAAGTTCCGGGTCTGGCGCTCGGCTGAAAGGCCAAACGATGCGCGGGTGTAGCTCAGTCGGTTAGAGTGCCGGCCTGTCACGCCGGAGGTCGCGGGTTCGAGCCCCGTCACTCGCGCCATTCTTTCCAAGCCATTACAATCAATCATCAATTTTTTGCGATTGCGAAAGACCCTTTTCGCGTTTGCGCGGATTTGTCGCGATGCAGTCGCAACATATTGATATCTACCGCTCGGTAGTACTCCAAACGACAGATTCAAAAGGCTTGCGCGCGCGCTCTGCCTGCGCTAACCACGGCTTTGTTGCAACGCTCTTTCGCCTGGCTTGGGCATTTGCTCAAAGGCGCCCCCCAGGCGCTCATGGCAGGCAGGGATGGACATGATGACTGGACTGCTCAGTTCCTATATTCCGATAGCGATTTTCATTGGTATTGCCCTGGTGATAGGCTTGGCGTTGTTGATCACGCCGTTTGCCGTCGCCTTCAAGGCGCCTGACTCGGAAAAGCTGTCGGCTTATGAATGCGGCTTCAACGCATTCGATGACGCCCGCATGAAGTTCGATATCCGCTTCTATCTGGTATCGATTCTCTTCATCATATTCGACCTGGAAGTCGCCTTCCTCTTCCCCTGGGCCGTATCCTTCGGTGCGATCGGCTGGTTCGGGTTCTGGTCGATGATGGTGTTCCTCGCGGTGCTGACCATCGGCTTTATCTATGAATGGAAAAAGGGAGCCCTGGAATGGGAGTAGCCCAAAGCAACACGACGCTCGTTGCGCCGCAGCCGAAGGGGATTATCGATCCCGCAACCGGCAGGCCTGTCGGCAGCAATGATCCGTTCTTCGGCGAGATCAACAATGAACTCGCCGACAAGGGTTTTCTGGTCACGTCTACCGATGAGTTGATCAATTGGGCTCGTACCGGCTCGCTGATGTGGATGACCTTCGGTCTGGCCTGCTGTGCAGTCGAGATGATGCAGGTCTCCATGCCGCGTTACGACGTCGAGCGCTTCGGCTTCGCCCCGCGCGCTTCGCCGCGCCAGTCCGACGTCATGATCGTCGCCGGCACGCTGACCAACAAGATGGCGCCGGCGCTCCGCAAGGTCTACGACCAGATGCCTGAGCCGCGTTACGTGATCTCGATGGGCTCCTGCGCCAACGGCGGCGGTTACTATCATTATTCCTATTCGGTTGTTCGCGGATGCGACCGCATCGTGCCGATCGACATTTACATACCGGGCTGTCCTCCCACTGCGGAGGCGCTGCTTTACGGCGTGCTTCTGCTGCAGAAGAAAATCCGGCGCACCGGCACGATCGAACGGTAAGGCAGGGGACAAGGCATTATGAGTGAAGCCCTGAACGAACTCGCCGCTTACCTCACGGAAGTTCGCAGCGCTCTGATCTCGTCGAGCGAGATCAAGTATGGCGAGCTGAATGTGACGACGACGGCCGAAAACGTTATCGCACTGCTGACATTCCTGCGCGACGACGCCAAGTGCGGCTTCGTCAACATGACGGATATTTGCGGCATCGACTGGCCGCAGCGCGCCGAGCGCTTCGATGTCGTCTATCATCTGCTGTCGCCGAAGAAGAATCTGCGCATCCGCGTCAAGGTTCCGGTCGGCGAGGACCAGCCTGTTCCCTCCGCCTGCGGCATCTATCCCGGTGCCGACTGGTTCGAGCGCGAAACCTGGGACATGTACGGCGTTCTCTTCACCGGCCATCCGGATCTGCGCCGCCTCCTGACCGATTACGGTTTCGAAGGCCATCCGCTGCGCAAGGATTTCCCGACCACCGGTTTCGTTGAAGTTCGCTATGACGACGCCGCCAAGCGCGTCGTCTACGAGCCTGTGGAGCTGAAGCAGGAATTCCGCAACTTCGATTTCTTGTCCCCTTGGGAAGGCACGGATTATGTGCTGCCCGGCGACGAGAAGGCGAAGGCATAATTTGAGGCGTGTGGCGGGCTCGAACCTGCCATTCTCTGAATATCGGACAACGCGAGCATCGCCGCCATGACAGAACATAACGTTCGCAACTTCAACATCAATTTCGGCCCACAGCATCCGGCTGCACACGGCGTTTTGCGTCTTGTCCTCGAACTGGACGGCGAAATTGTGGAACGCGTCGATCCGCATATCGGCTTGCTGCATCGCGGCACGGAAAAGCTGATCGAATCGAAGACCTATCTGCAGGCCGTTCCTTACTTCGATCGCCTCGACTACGTGGCGCCGATGAACCAGGAACATGCCTATGCGCTGGCCGTCGAGAAGCTGCTCGGCATCGATATCCCGATCCGCGGCCAGCTGATCCGCGTGCTCTATTCGGAAATCGGCCGCATCCTGTCGCATCTCTTGAACGTCACTACGCAGGCCATGGACGTCGGCGCTCTGACGCCGCCGCTCTGGGGCTTCGAAGAGCGCGAAAAGCTGATGGTCTTCTATGAGCGCGCCTCGGGCTCGCGCATGCATGCGGCTTATGTTCGTCCGGGCGGCGTTCACCAGGATCTCCCGGAAAAGCTCGTTCAGGATATCGGTGATTGGTGCGATCCGTTCCTGAAGGCGCTCGACGATATCGATGACCTTCTGACCGGCAACCGCATCTTCAAGCAGCGTAACGTCGATATCGGCGTAGTCTCGCTGGAAGACTGTTGGGCCTGGGGTTTCTCGGGCGTCATGGTTCGTGGTTCCGGCGCCGCATGGGACCTGCGCAAGGCGCAGCCGTATGAGTGCTATTCCGATCTCGAATTCGACATTCCGATCGGCAAAAACGGCGATTGCTACGACCGGTATCTGATCCGCATGATCGAAATGCGTGAGTCCGTCCGCATCATGAAGCAGTGCGTCAACCGCCTGCTCGGCGACGCCAAGACCGGACCGGTCTCGTCGCTGGACGGTAAGGTCGTGCCGCCGAAGCGTGGCGAGATGAAGCGCTCGATGGAAGCGCTGATCCACCATTTCAAGCTTTATACCGAAGGCTACCATGTGCCTGCCGGCGAAGTTTACGCAGCCGTCGAAGCGCCGAAGGGCGAGTTCGGTGTCTACCTCGTCTCCGACGGTTCCAACAAGCCTTACCGCTGCAAGATCCGCGCGCCGGGCTATGCGCATCTGCAGGCCATGGATTTCATGTGCCGCGGTCATCAGCTTGCCGATGTCGCCGCAGTGCTTGGTTCGCTCGACATCGTCTTCGGCGAGGTGGATCGTTGATGCGAGCCTGGCAGGTCGTCATCCCCGCGCTTCTTGTCGCCTGCAGTGCTTCGGCCCAACAGGCCAGCTCGGCGCAGAGCTTGCCCAGCATCAATCTGCAGGGCTCGAAAGCAACGGGTGGCAACACTGCAAAAAGCGGAAATACGGCCCCGTCGGGCGCGGATTCGACCATGGCCGATCTCGTCTCGCGTGGTTATGAAATCAAGGCCGCTGTGCCGAACGGCGGCAAGTTCGTTGTGTTTATGCAGAAAGACCAGTCGGCCTACGCCTGCGAATTTTCGTCTCTGACGGATACGCGGTGTGGGTCCTTAAACTGAGATAAGGCGTGAAAGATGTCCGTTCGTCGACTAGCCGAAGATCAATTCCAGCCTGCCGCTTTCGCCTTCAGCGATGACAACGCGGTGTGGGCGGAAAAGACGATCAAGAAATACCCCGAGGGACGCCAGCAGTCCGCGATCATCCCGCTGATGATGCGCGCGCAGGAGCAGGAAGGCTGGGTCACCAAGGCGGCGATCGAGAAGATCGCCGACATGCTGGATATGGCCTATATCCGTGCGCTTGAAGTCGCCACCTTCTATACGCAGTTCCAGCTGCATCCGGTCGGCACGCGGGCGCATATTCAGGTTTGCGGCACGACGCCCTGCATGCTGCGCGGATCCGAGGGGCTGATCAAGATCTGCAAGAGCAAGATCAATGCGCATGCCTTCGACCGCAATGCCGACGGCACGCTCTCCTGGGAAGAGGTCGAATGTCAGGGCGCCTGCGTCAACGCACCGATGGTGGTGATCGGCAAGGATACCTATGAGGATCTGACGCCGGCACGTCTCGAGGAGATCATCGATGCGTTCGCCGCAGGCAAGGGCAGCGAAGTCAAGACCGGCCCTCAGATCGACCGCATTTTCTCCGCACCGGAAGGCGGGCTGACGTCTTTGACATCAGAAGAGCCGAAGGCGAAGACAACGGGAGCCAAGGCCAAGGCTGACGCTGTTTCGATCCCGCCGTCTGAAGCGGCGCGCCCGAAGAGCACGGATGCCGAAACCAACCAGAGCCTGAAGACGCCTGCAACCGCGCCGGCCGAGGCGGCAAAGAACGCCAAGGCATCGGAAGCGCAGCCGCTTTCCGCAACGGCAGCGTCTGCTACCGTGACGGAGAAGGCCGAGGGTGCGCAGAAGCCGTCTCTCACGGATAAGGATCGTCCCGCCGGCATCGAGAAGCCCGCGCAGCCGGACGATCTCAAGCTGATTTCTGGCGTCGGTCCGAAGATCGAGTCCGTTTTGCATGAGCTCGGCATCTTCACCTTCGCGCAGGTTGCGAGCTGGAAGAAGGCCGAGCGCGAGTGGGTCGACGGCTACCTGAATTTCAAGGGCCGCATCGAACGCGACGACTGGATCAAGCAGGCTAAGGCACTCGCTAAGGGTGGCGAAGCGGAATATATCAAGGTCTTCGGCAAGAAGCCGCGGTAAGAGGTGAAGCATGTTACAAGATCAAGATCGCATCTTTACCAATATCTACGGCCACAAGGACAAGTCCCTGAAGGGCGCGATGTCGCGCGGCCATTGGGACGGCACCAAGCAGATCCTCGAAAAGGGTCGTGACTGGATCATCAACGAGATGAAGGCTTCCGGCCTTCGCGGTCGCGGCGGCGCAGGCTTCCCGACCGGCCTCAAGTGGTCCTTCATGCCGAAGGAAAGCGACGGCCGTCCGCACTATCTCGTCGTCAATGCCGACGAGTCGGAGCCGGGCACCTGCAAGGACCGTGACATCATGCGTCACGATCCGCATACGCTGATCGAAGGCTGCGTCATCGCCGGTTTCGCCATGGGCGCAAACACTGCCTACATCTACGTCCGCGGCGAATATATGCGCGAACGCGAAGCCCTGCAGGCGGCAATCGACGAGTGCTACGATGCCGGACTTCTGGGTAAAAACAACAAGCTCGGCTGGGATTTTGATGTTTTCGTTCATCATGGTGCCGGCGCCTACATCTGTGGCGAGGAAACCGCGCTGCTCGAAAGCCTGGAAGGCAAGAAGGGCCAGCCGCGCCTGAAGCCACCTTTCCCGGCCAATATGGGTCTCTACGGTTGCCCGACCACCGTCAATAACGTCGAGTCGATTGCCGTTGCCCCGACGATCCTGCGCCGCGGCGCAGGCTGGTTTTCGTCCTTCGGTCGTCCGAATAATGTCGGCACGAAGCTGTTCATGCTGTCCGGTCACGTCAATCGCCCGTGCACGGTCGAAGAAACGATGGGCATCACTTTCCGCGAGCTGGTCGACAAGCATGCCGGCGGCATTCGCGGCGGCTGGGACAATCTGCTGGCCGTCATTCCCGGCGGCGCATCGTGCCCTGTGGTTCCGGCGGCTGACATCATCGACTGCCCGATGGATTTCGACGGCCTGCGCGATGTCAAATCGTCCTTCGGCACCGCGGCGGCGATCGTTATGGATAAGTCGACCGACATCATCAAGGCGATTGCTCGCATCTCGGCCTTCTTCAAGCATGAAAGCTGCGGCCAGTGTACGCCGTGCCGCGAAGGAACGGGCTGGATGTGGCGTGTTCTGGAACGCATGGAGCGCGGCAATGCGCAGAAGCGCGAAATCGACATGCTGTTTCAGGTGACGAAGCAGATCGAAGGTCATACTATCTGCGCGCTCGGTGACGCAGCCGCATGGCCGGTGCAAGGCCTGATCCGCAACTTCCGTCCCGAGATCGAAAAGCGCATCGACCAGTATACGGCCAATGCGACGAGCCACGGCGCGGTGCTGGAAGCAGCCGAGTAAGGATTGTCATGGCGAAGACCAAGGATATCAAGCAGGACAGCGGGGCGGCCGATGCATCGGCCGATTTCGCTCGCGTTGCTGCCGATATGCTGCGGAACGCGCCGGTCATGCCGATCCATCCGCTGATGGCCCATCCGGCAGCCGCGTTCGCCGCTGCGTCCGCCATAGGGTTCGGGTTCACGTCGCAGATCGCCGGCGCGTTCTTCGGTGCGCTGCAGGGCGCTGTCGAAGCGGCGAGCAAACGTTCTGTCGCGCCGGACGAAAAGGATGATGCCGTCGCCGCGGAAAGGCCGGTGGCAAAGAAGGATGGGGCAGGGGAAGCGAAGCCGGCAAAGGCATCGCCCGCCGCCAAACCCGCCGCTGCAAAGCCTGCCACTGCAAAGCCGGCAGCCGTGAAGAAGGTCGAGCCGAAGCCGGCTGCGGTGAAAACTGCGCCAGCCAAGGCGGTGGCCAAGACGAAAGCCAAGATCGCCGTTGTAGAGCCGGTCGCGGCGAAGCCCGTTGCGAGCCCTGTGCGCAGCCGCAAGGCCGCGGCGAAGGCTGACGACCTGAAGCGGATTTCCGGCATCGGTCCGAAACTGGAGCAGGTGTTGAACGGACGCGGCATCCAGCGTTTCGCCGATATCGTCGCCTGGAGCGACGCGGATATCGAGCGGATCGACGCGGAGCTTGGGTTCGACGGCCGCATCCGGCGCGACGACTGGGTCAGCCAGGCGAAGGCGCTCCTGCCGAAAGGGCGGAGTTAAGATTTTTCCCCGGCTGTTTCTCGCAGCCAGGGAGGTGAATGAAGGCGGTGGAAATGTTGCGGGCGCTATCCCCAATGTTTCGGTCGGCGCGCTGATCTTGCGGGGACAAGATTGGGCAAGGCTTATTGTGAGCAAACCAGTGCCACGCGGTTTCGTGCCGTGCCGGTGGCAAGCTGGTGTTGCGATTATGAAATTGTCTGCGGCCAGGTTCGGCTGGAGACGTGACATAGGACTGAGTGGACGATGGCTAAACTGAAGATTGACGGTAAAGAGATCGAAGTTCCGGATCACTACACGCTTATCCAGGCGTGCGAGGAAGCCGGCGCCGAAGTCCCGCGCTTCTGCTTCCATGAACGACTGTCGGTGGCAGGCAATTGCCGCATGTGCCTCGTCGAGGTCAAGGGCGGCCCGCCGAAGCCGCAGGCTTCCTGCGCCATGGGCGTGCGCGATATTCGCGGCGGCCCGAACGGCGAGCTTCCCGAAGTCTTCACCAACACGCCGATGGTCAAGAAGGCCCGCGAAGGCGTGATGGAATTCCTGCTGATCAACCATCCGCTGGATTGCCCGATCTGCGACCAGGGTGGCGAATGCGACCTGCAGGACCAGGCTATGGCCTTCGGCATCGACAGCTCGCGCTATCAGGAAGACAAGCGCGCCGTCGAGGACAAGTATATCGGCCCGCTCGTCAAGACCGTCATGAACCGTTGCATTCACTGCACGCGCTGCGTCCGCTTCACGACGGAAGTTGCCGGCATTTCCGAGCTTGGCCTGATAGGCCGTGGCGAAGATGCCGAGATCACCACCTATCTCGAGCAGGCGATGACCTCCGAGCTGCAGGGCAACGTCGTTGACCTTTGCCCGGTCGGCGCGCTGACATCGAAGCCTTTCGCCTTTACCGCCCGCCCGTGGGAGCTGAACAAGACCGAATCGATCGACGTCATGGACGCGCTTGGTTCCGCCATCCGCGTCGATACCCGCGGCCGCGAAGTCATGCGCGTGTTGCCGCGCGTCAACGAGCAGATCAATGAAGAGTGGATCTCCGATAAGACCCGCTTCATCTGGGACGGCCTGAAGACGCAGCGCCTCGACAAGCCTTACGTCCGCCAGGATGGCCGCCTGCAGCCAGCAAGCTGGAGCGATGCCTTCGCTGCTATCAAGTCGGCGGTTTCAGCGACCAGCGGCGAAAAGATCGGCGCCATTGCCGGCGATCTCGCTTCCGTCGAGGAAATGTATGCTCTGTCCGAGCTGCTGAAATCGCTCGGATCGGAAAATCTCGACTGTCGCCAGGACGGGACGGCGCTCGATCCGTCGCTCGGCCGCGCAACCTATATCTTCAGCCCGAGCATCGAAGGCATCGAAGCCGCCGATGCGCTGCTGATGATCGGCACCAATCCGCGCTTCGAGGCGGCAGTGATGAACTCGCGCATCCGCAAGCGCTGGCGTCGGGGCAAGTTCCCGATCGGCGTGATCGGCGAACATGCCGATCTGCGCTACTCCTACGACTATCTCGGCGCCGGCCCGGAGACGCTGGCCGATATCGTCAGCGGTTCGCACAGCTTCGCCGACGTTCTGAAGAACGCTCAGAAGCCGATGATCATCATCGGCCAGGGCGCGCTGATCCGCGAAGACGGCGCAGCCGTGCTGGCATCCGCGGCCAAGCTTGCCGCAGCCGTTGGTGTCGTCAAGGACGGCTGGAACGGTTTTGCCGTGCTGCACACGGCAGCGTCGCGCGTCGGCGGCCTCGATCTCGGCTTCGTGCCGGGCGCAAAGGGGGTCAATGCTGCTGCGATGCTGTCGTCGATGGACGTGCTCTTCCTGCTTGGTGCCGATGAACTCGATTTCACCCGTAAGGGCGCGAAGTTCACCGTCTACATCGGCTCGCATGGCGACGAGGGCGCTCAGAATGCCGACGTCATCCTTCCGGCTGCGACCTACACCGAAAAGTCGGGTACCTGGGTCAACACCGAAGGCCGCGTCCAGATGGGCAACCGGGCCGGTTTCGCCCCGGGCGACGCTCGTGAGGACTGGGCCGTCATCCGCGCTCTTTCCGATGTGCTCGGCAAGAAGCTTCCCTTTGATTCGCTGAGGGAATTGCGCGCCAAGCTCTATGCAGCCTTCCCGCATTTCGCTGGCGTCGACGAGATTGCCGAAACCGATAGCGCCCAAATTGTCGCACTCGGGAAAAAAGCCGCTGCGATGGGCAAATCGGCGTTTGCTTCGCCGATCAAAGACTTCTATTTGACGAACCCGATAGCACGCGCCTCGGCTGTCATGGCTGAGTGCTCGGCATTGGCCCGCAACAACTTCCAGGCTGCGGCAGAGTAAGGGCAGAGGACTATGGATTCATTCGTTTCGACCTATCTCTGGCCGGCGCTGATCATGATCGGCCAGTCTCTGCTGCTCCTGGTCTGCCTGCTGATCTTCATTGCCTATATCCTTCTTGCCGACCGCAAGATCTGGGCGGCGGTTCAGTTGCGTCGCGGCCCGAACGTCGTCGGTCCCTTCGGCCTGTTTCAATCTTTCGCCGATCTTTTGAAGTTCATGGTCAAGGAGCCGATCATTCCGGCGGGCGCCAACAAGACCGTGTTCCTGCTGGCACCTCTGGTTTCGGTGGTATTGGCGCTGTCCACCTGGGCTGTCGTACCGATGGCTCAGAATTGGGTAGTCGCCGACATCAACGTCGGCATCCTCTACATTCTGGCGATCTCGTCGCTTGAGGTGTACGGCATCATCATGGGCGGCTGGGCTTCGAACTCGAAGTATCCGTTCCTCGGCGCGCTGCGCTCGGCGGCGCAGATGGTGTCCTACGAAGTCTCGATCGGCCTCGTCATCGTCACCGTGCTGCTTTGCGTCGGTTCGCTGAACCTCACGGATATCGTGCTCTCGCAGCAGACGGGCCTCGGCACCAAGCTCGGCCTGCCGGCGTCGTTCCTCGATTGGCACTGGCTGTCGCTGTTCCCGATGTTCATCGTGTTCTTCATCTCGGCGCTGGCGGAAACCAACCGTCCTCCCTTCGACCTTCCGGAAGCGGAATCGGAACTGGTTGCCGGGTTCATGGTCGAATACGGCTCCTCTCCGTACATGATGTTCATGCTCGGCGAATATGCCGCCGTCGTTCTCATGTGTTCGCTGACGACTATTCTCTTCCTCGGCGGCTGGCTGCCTCCGGTGGATATCTGGATCCTCAACTGGGTTCCGGGCATCATTTGGTTCCTGCTGAAGTCGTGCCTCGTCTTCTTCATGTTCGCTATGGTGAAGGCTTTCGTGCCACGCTACCGCTACGACCAGCTCATGCGCCTCGGCTGGAAGGTGTTCCTGCCGCTGTCGCTCGCCATGGTCGTTATCGTTGCATTCGTGCTGAAGGTGACGGGATGGGCATGATCATGTCGATCCTCGCTTCAAGCAGATTTGGAGGTTGAAGATGGCCGGAATTTCCAACGCCGTCAGCTCGCTGTTCCTCAAGGAATTTGTCGGCGCATTCTTTTTGTCGATGCGTTACTTCTTCAAGCAGAAGGCGACGATCAATTATCCGTTCGAAAAGGGGCCGGTCAGCCCGCGCTTCCGTGGCGAGCATGCGCTGCGCCGCTATCCGAACGGTGAAGAGCGCTGCATCGCCTGCAAGCTCTGTGAAGCCATCTGTCCTGCCCAGGCCATCACGATCGAGGCCGGGCCGCGCCGCAACGACGGCACCCGCCGCACGGTGCGTTATGACATCGACATGGTGAAGTGCATCTATTGCGGTTTTTGCCAGGAAGCATGCCCGGTCGACGCCATCGTCGAAGGGCCGAACTTCGAATTCGCTACCGAGACCCGCGAAGAGCTCTACTTCGACAAGGCGCGGCTTTTGGAAAACGGCGACCGCTGGGAACGCGAAATCGCGCACAATATCGCGATGGATTCGCCCTACCGCTAAGCGGTGTTTTGAATATGCCGCGACGGCCGGCCAGGTTGTCGCCGTCGCGGTTGAATATAGACCGGGGCTTTGCCGGACGAATGTCAGGCTAAGCCCCATCGGGCAGGGATACTCCCGGCTGCCCGGGGGAAGACGAAAAAGGCACCAACATGGGTCTGCAGGCTCTTTTTTTCTACATCTTCGCCTTTGTCGCGGTGGCGTCGGCGTTCATGGTTATCTCGGCGCGGAATCCGGTCCATTCGGTCCTGTTCCTCATCCTGGTTTTCTTCAACGCGGCCGGCCTCTTTCTGTTGTTGGGGGCTGAATTCCTGGCGATGATCCTGCTGGTCGTCTATGTCGGCGCCGTGGCGGTTCTCTTCCTCTTCGTCGTGATGATGCTCGATATCGATTTCTCCGAGCTCAGGGCCGGCATTCTGGAATATGCACCGATCGGCGCATTGATCGGCGTCATCCTTGCCGCCGAGCTCATCGTCGTTGTCGGCGGCAGCGTGATCTCGCCCCAGATCGCCAAGACAGTCGCCATGCCGATCCCGGCCGTGACCGAGCGAACGAACACGGCCGCCCTAGGCGACGTGCTCTACACCAACTACGTTTACTTCTTCGAGATCGCCGGCCTTGTGCTTCTGGTCGCGATGATCGGTGCGATCGTGTTGACGCTGAAGCATCGCACGCACATCAAGCGCCAGAATATTTCCCAACAGGTCGCCCGCACGCCCGCGACCGCCGTCGAGGTGGTCAAGGTCAAGCCGGGGCAGGGCGTCTGAGGCGGGGCACGAGGATCAAAGGAACAAGAACATGGTCATTGGACTTTCCCACTACCTGACGGTCAGCGCCATCCTCTTCGTGCTCGGCGTCTTCGGTATTTTTCTCAACCGTAAGAATGTCATCATCATCTTGATGTCTGTCGAACTCATATTGCTCGCGGTCAACATCAACATGGTCGCCTTCTCGTCGTTCCTCAACGACATCGTCGGCCAGGTCTTCGCTCTGTTCATTTTGACCGTCGCTGCCGCCGAGGCTGCCATCGGTCTTGCAATTCTCGTCGTCTTCTACCGTAACCGCGGCTCCATCGCCGTTGAAGACGTCAACATGATGAAGGGCTGATACAGCTATGTTTTTATATAAGGCTATCGTCTTTCTTCCTTTGATCGGCGCGATCATCGCCGGCCTTTTCGGCCGCGCCATCGGCGCCAAGGCTTCGGAATATATCACCACCGGCCTGATGATTATCGCCGCGATCCTGTCGTGGGTCGTCTTCTTCACGGTGGCGCTCGGCCATACCGACGGCCCGATCAAGGTTGAAGTCTTGCGCTGGATCCAGTCCGGCGGCATCGACGCGTCCTGGTCGCTGCGCATCGATACGCTGACATCGGTGATGCTGATCGTCGTGAACACGGTTTCGACCCTCGTTCACGTCTATTCGATCGGATACATGCATCACGATCCGCATCGTCCGCGCTTCTTCGCCTATCTCTCGCTCTTCACCTTCGCCATGCTGATGCTGGTGACGTCGGATAACCTTGCCCAGATGTTCTTCGGCTGGGAAGGCGTCGGTCTGGCTTCCTATCTGCTGATCGGCTTCTGGTTCAAGAAGCCGTCCGCATCGGCAGCTGCGATTAAGGCCTTCGTCGTCAACCGTGTCGGCGACTTCGGTTTCGTGCTCGGCATTGCCGGCGTCTTCGCCCTCTTCGGCTCGATCAATTTCGACGTCATCTTCGGCAATGCGCAGAGCTTCGCCGCAGGGCAGGGTGGCCAGCCTGGTGACATCGTGCTCAACCTCTTCGGCATGCAGCTTGATCGTGCGCATGCGCTGACCGGTGTCTGCCTGCTGCTCTTCATGGGCGCGATGGGCAAGTCGGCGCAGTTCCTGCTGCACACCTGGCTGCCGGACGCCATGGAAGGCCCGACCCCGGTCTCCGCGCTCATCCATGCCGCAACCATGGTTACCGCCGGTGTCTTCCTCGTCGCCCGCATGTCGCCGATCTTCGAACTCTCGCCCGATGCGCTGACCTTCGTCACCATCATCGGCGCGATCACGGCCTTCTTCGCGGCAACGGTCGGCCTCGTGCAGAACGACATCAAGCGCGTCATCGCCTATTCGACCTGTTCGCAGCTCGGCTACATGTTCGTCGCGCTCGGCGTCGGCGCTTACGGCGCTGCCATCTTCCATCTGTTCACGCATGCCTTCTTCAAGGCTCTGCTCTTCCTCTGTGCCGGTTCGGTCATCCATGCCGTCGACGGCGAGCAGGACATGCGTCACATGGGCGGCCTTCGCTCGCACATCAAGAAGACCTACTGGATGATGATCATCGGCACGCTGGCGATCACCGGCGTCGGCATTCCGTTTTCGCCGATCGGCTTTGCCGGCTTCTTCTCTAAGGATGCGATTATCGCGGCGTCGTACACGTCGCACAATCCGGCTTCCGGCTTTGCCTTCACGCTGCTGGTCATCGCCGCGCTGTTTACCAGCTTCTATTCCTGGCGCCTGATCTTCATGACCTTCTATGGCAAGCCCCGCGCCTCGCACGAGGTCATGCATCATGTGCATGAATCGCCGAATGTGATGCTGATCCCGCTCTATCTGCTGGCGATCGGCGCCGTCTTCGCCGGCTGGTATTTCCATGACTACTTCGTCGGTCTTGACTACGAGGAATTCTGGAAGCATGCGCTGTTCACGCTGCCTGACAACAAGATCCTCGAAGAGGCGGAGCATGCTCCGCATTGGGTCGAACTCAGCCCGTTCATCGCAATGGTGCTCGGTTTCGTGACCGCCTGGTACATGTACATCAGGTCGCCGGAGACGCCGCGCAAGCTCGCGCAGCAACAGCGCGTGCTCTACGAGTTCCTCTTGAACAAGTGGTACTTCGACGAGCTCTATGACTTCCTCTTCGTTCGCACCGCCAAGGCGCTCGGCCGCTTCCTCTGGAAGAAGGGCGACATCGGGGTCATCGACACCATCGGCCCGAACGGCGTCGCCGCCCGCGTCGTCGATGTCACCAACCGCGTCGTGCGCCTGCAGACCGGCTATCTCTATCACTATGCCTTCGCGATGCTGCTCGGTATTGCAGCCCTCGTTACCTGGATGATGCTCGGGAGTTCCCTCTGATGACCGATTGGCCTATTCTTTCAACGGTCACGTTCCTGCCGCTGGTGGGTGTCCTTCTCCTGCTGTTCACGCGGGAAGATGGACCCAACGGCCGCCGCAACATCCTGAACATCTCTCTGGCGACGACGGTCTTCACGTTTATCGTGTCGCTGTTCGTCTGGATCTGGTTCGACAATGCCAATCCGGGCTTCCAGATGATCGAGAAGCATGATTGGCTGACCAGCGGCATCAGCTATCACATGGGTGTCGACGGCATCTCGATGCTGTTCGTCATCCTGTCGACCTTCCTGATGCCCTTCTGCGTGCTGGCAAGCTGGCTCTCTGTGGAGAAGCGACTGAAAGACTACATGATCGCCTTCCTCGTCCTCGAGACGATGATGGTCGGCGTTTTCGTGTCGCTGGATATCGTGCTGTTCTACGTCTTCTTCGAAGCCGGCCTTATCCCGATGTTCCTGATCATCGGCGTCTGGGGCGGCAAGGATCGCGTCTACGCCAGCTACAAGTTCTTCCTCTACACGCTGCTCGGCTCGGTGCTGATGCTGCTCGCCATCATGGCGATGTACTGGCAGGCCGGTACGACTGACATCCCGTCGCTGCTCGCCTACAAGTTCCCGCCGCAGCTGCAGACGTGGCTATGGCTTGCCTTCTTCGCCTCCTTCGCGGTGAAGATGCCGATGTGGCCGGTCCATACGTGGTTGCCCGACGCACACGTTCAGGCGCCGACGGCGGGCTCGGTTATCCTGGCCGGTATCCTTCTGAAGCTCGGCGGCTATGGTCTCATCCGCTTCTCGCTCGGCATGTTCCCGAACGCGTCGGAATTTTTTGCGCCGCTCGTCTTCGCCCTGTCGGTCATCGCCATCATCTACACCTCGCTGGTGGCGCTGATGCAGGAAGACATCAAGAAGCTGATCGCCTATTCCTCGGTTGCCCACATGGGCTATGTGACCATGGGCATCTTCGCGGCCAACCAGCAGGGCGTCCAGGGCGCGATCTTCCAGATGCTGTCGCACGGCATCGTCTCCGGCGCTCTCTTCCTCTGCGTCGGCGTGATCTACGACCGCACCCATACCCGCGAAATCGCGGCTTATGGCGGCCTGGTCAACAACATGCCGAAATATGCCGTGGCGATGATGGTCTTCACCATGGCCAATGTCGGTCTGCCCGGCACCTCCGGCTTCATCGGTGAATTCCTCACCCTGATCGGGGTCTTCCGCGTCAACACCTGGGTTGCCTTGTTCGCCGCCACCGGTGTGATCCTGTCGGCCGCCTATGCGCTCTGGCTTTACCGTCGCGTCATTTTCGGCGTGCTGGATAAGGAGAACCTGAAGAAGCTGCTGGATCTGTCGCCGCGTGAACAGCTGATCCTTTATCCGCTGATCGCGCTGACGATCCTCTTCGGCGTCTATCCGGCTCCGATCTTCGACGCCACGGCCGCTTCGGTGGATCTGCTGGTAAACAACTATACCGCTGCCCTGCACGCTGCGCAGAACGTTGCGCTGTCGATGAATTGATGACGGGACCTATTCGACATGACTGCTGACACAATTCTTGCAAGCCTGCATCTTTCCATTCCGGAGCTCATCCTCGCGGTCGGTGCGCTTGCGTTGCTCATGATCGGCGTCTTCTCAGGCGAGCGGTCCGGACCCATGGTCACCGGTCTTGCCATCGCGGTGCTCGCGGTGGCCGGTCTCTGGATCATCTTCGTTCCGGGCGAGGGCCTGGCTTATGGCGGCGCCTATCTCGCCGATGGCTTCTCCCGCTTCATGAAGATCGTCGCGCTGGTCGGCTCGATCGTCACCATGTTCATGAGCATGGGGCAGGCGCGCGAGCAGCAGCTCGATCGCTTCGAGTTCCCGGTGCTCCTGCTGCTGGCGACCCTCGGCATCCTGCTGATGATCTCGGCGCATGACCTGATCTCGCTTTATCTGTCGCTGGAACTGCAGTCGCTGGCGCTCTACGTCGTTGCCGCCATCAACCGCGACAATCTCAAGTCGACGGAAGCCGGCCTGAAGTACTTCGTCCTTGGCGCTCTCTCTTCCGGCATGCTGCTCTACGGCATGTCGCTGGTCTACGGCTTCACCGGCCACACAACCTTCGATGCCATTGCCACCGCGCTCAGCGCCGAGACCCGCTCGCTCGGGCTCGTCTTCGGTCTGGTTTTCGTCCTTGCCGGCCTGGCCTTCAAGATCTCCGCCGTGCCGTTCCATATGTGGACGCCGGATGTTTACGAAGGCGCGCCGACGCCGGTCACCGCCTTCTTCGCTGCTGCGCCGAAGGTCGCGGCCATGGCGATCCTGACCCGCATCGTCATTACCGCCTTCCATCCGGTGCTTGCCGACTGGCAGCAGATCATTGTCTTCATCTCGATCGCCTCGATGGTGCTCGGCTCCTTCGCCGCGATCGGTCAGCGCAACTTCAAGCGACTGATGGCCTATTCCTCGATCGGTCACATGGGCTATGCGCTGGTCGGCCTTGCCGCCGGCACCAAGACCGGCGTATCCGGCGTCATGCTTTACATGGTCATCTACATGGTCATGACCCTCGGTACCTTTGCCATCATCATGGCGATGCGCCGCAAGGACGGCCGTCAGGTTGAGAATGTCGATGATCTCGCCGGCCTTTCGACCACCAACCCCTTCATGGCCGTCGTGCTGACAGCACTGATGTTCTCGCTGGCCGGCATTCCGCCGCTGGCAGGCTTCTTCGGAAAGTACTTCGTTTTCGTCGCAGCTATCCAGGCGCATCTCTATGCGCTTGCCGTCATCGGCGTTCTCTCTTCGGTCGTCGGCGCCTACTACTATCTGCGCGTCATCAAGGTCATGTGGTTTGACGAAGCCAAGGACGAATTCACCCGCACGGCTGGTTCGCTGCGCCTGGTCTTCGGCCTCTCGGGCTTGTTCGTGGTCGGCTACGTCCTCTTCGGCGGCGCTATCGGCGGTGCTGCCGATCTGGCTGCCGCGACGCTGTTTTGATGGCGTCTGACATGAATAGCCGGAAGTCGCTTGCCGACTTCCGGCATGATGCCCTTTCAGAGACAAGTTCCACCAACAGCGAGTGCCTGGAACGGGCACGTGCGGGCGATCGCGGAAACCTTTGGGTCACCGCCGAACGTCAGACCGGTGGACGTGGTCGCCGCGGCCGTCCCTGGGTATCCGAGCGCGGTAATCTCTATGCATCTCTCCTGTTGATCGATCCTGCTCCGATGGACCGTCTCGGCTCCCTGCCGCTCGCGGTCGCGATTGCCGTGCATCAGGCGGTGCGCAGCGTGCTGCCGCTGGCCGCCGAACCGGTCGAAATCAAGTGGCCGAACGATATCCTGATCGGCCGCAAGAAGACCTGCGGTATCCTGCTCGAGGGCGAAGCCTTACCCGATGGGCGCTATGCGCTTGTCATCGGTATCGGCATCAACGTCGCCGTCATGCCCGACAATCCGATGTATCCGGTCACCTGCCTGCGGCAGCAGGGCTCGATGGTCTCGCCTGATGAATTGTTTGCCCATCTCTATGCGGCGATGGCCGAAGCCCTTGATGTTTGGAACAGCGGCAAGGGCATTCGGGAGGTCACGGCGCGCTGGCGCGAAGCGGCCTGTGGCGTCGGTGAAAAGATCACGGTGAACTTGCCGGACAAGTCGATTTTAGGCCATTTCGTCGGAATCGATGATAATGGCTTGTTGATGCTCGAGACCGAAGACGGCAGGACTATGCCGATCGCGGCGGGCGATGTTTTCTTTAGGTAATGGTTGGGAACGAAATGGCGAAACAAGACGAACTGGTGTTTCTGCCACTCGGCGGCGTCGGCGAGATAGGTATGAATCTCGCTCTGTATGGCTATGGAACGCCGGAGCATCGCCAGTGGATCATGGTCGATTGCGGCGTTACGTTTCCGGGACCGGATCTGCCGGGCGTGGATCTGGTGTTGCCGGACATCCGCTTTCTCGCCAAGGAGCGCAAGAACCTCAAGGGCATCATCATTACCCACGCGCATGAGGATCACTACGGCGCGCTGAGCGATCTCTGGCCGGGTCTCAACGTCCCCGTCTACGCTTCGGGCTTTACCGCCGGCCTTCTGGAAGCCAAGCGCGATTATGAAAAGACGATGGGTCAGATCCCCATCACCCCGTTCAAGGCTGGTGACCGCATCAATGTCGGCCCCTTCAGCATCGAGGGCGTCGCCGTCAATCACTCCATTCCCGAACCGATGTCGTTGATGATCCGCACGCCGCTCGGCAACGTCATTCATACCGGCGATTGGAAAATCGACCACGAGCCTTCGCTAGGGCCGCTCACCGACGAGACCCGCTTCCGGCAGCTGGGTGACGAAGGCGTCCTGGCGCTGATGTGCGATTCCACCAATGCCCTGCGCGATGGCGTCTCGCCCTCGGAAAAGGACGTTTCCGAAAGCCTGCGCAAGATCATCGAGAATGCCGAAGGCCGGGTAGCGATCACCACCTTCTCCTCGAATGTCGGCCGCATCCGCACTGTTGCCGAGGCTGCCGAGGCCGCGGGTCGCGAAGTGCTGTTGTTGGGCAGTTCGCTGAAGCGTGTCGTCGACGTCGCCCGCGATGTCGGTCTCATGGACGGCATCAAGCCGTTCATTGCCGAGGATGAGTATGGCTATATCCCGCGCGACAAGGTCGTAGTCATCCTGACCGGCAGTCAGGGTGAGCCGCGCGCCGCTCTTGCCAAGCTGGCAAGGGACGAAATGCGTCACGTCGCGCTGGCATCAGGTGATATCGTCGTCTTTTCCTCGCGCGCCATCCCCGGCAACGAGAAGGCCATCCAGGACATCAAGAACGGCCTGATCGAACAGGGCGTGCATGTCGTGACGGATGCCGAAGCGCTCGTGCACGTGTCCGGCCATCCCCGGCGCAATGAGCTGCAGAAGATGTATGAGTGGACGCGGCCGAAGGTCGTTGTGCCTGTGCATGGCGAGCCGACGCATCTGAGCGCGCATAAAGAACTGGCCGAACAGTCCGGTATCGCCACCGTGCCGAAGGTTCGCAATGGCGACATATTGCGCCTCGCGCCGGGACCGGTCGAGGTGATCGGCGAGGCGCCGCATGGACGTATCTTCAAGGACGGCATACTGATTGGCGATTTCGACGAGATGGGCATCGGCGAACGCAAGAAGCTGTCCTATGTCGGCCATGTCGCCGTCAATCTCGTGCTCGATGCCCGTTACGACATCGCCGGCGATCCGGATATCGTGTGCATCGGCCTGCCGGCCTATGACGACGAAGGCGAGGAGATGGAGGACACGCTCTTCGATGCCCTCGTCAGCGCCATCGAGAGCATTCCGCGCGCCCGCCGCAAGGATCTGGCGATGCTGCAGGAGGCTGCTCGTCGCGCCGTGCGCTCCGCCGCCAATCACGGATGGGGAAAGAAGCCTTTTGTGACGGTGTTCGTCACGCGCACTGCCGGCTGAGGCCCGTGATCCGATCGGGGAGGAGAGATCCGTGCTTGGACGCATCAATCACATCGCACTTGCCGTTCCGGACATAGCCGCCGCTTCGGCGACCTATCGCGAAACACTCGGCGCTAAGGTGTCTGCGCCGCAGACATTGCCGGAACATGGCGTCACGGTCGTCTTCGTCGAGCTGCCAAACAGCAAGGTCGAACTGCTCGAGCCGCTGGGCGAGGCCTCGCCGGTCGCCGCTTTCCTCGCGAAGAACCCCGACGGCGGCATGCATCATATCTGTTACGAAGTTGCAGATATCCTTGCAGCACGCGACCAGCTGGTCGCCGCAGGCGCTCGCGTGCTTGGAGATGGCGAGCCGAAGATCGGCGCGCATGGCAAGCAGGTGCTCTTCCTGCATCCGAAGGATTTCTTCGGCACGCTGATCGAGCTCGAGCAAGTGTGACATTAAAGCGCTGGACGACGCTTTGAAACGCGACAGCTTTGCCCCTATAAGCAACTTGGAAGAGGAAGAGGCGAGCAGGCTCGTCTTAAGGGAGCGGAATGGTCCAGCAGATTATAGCGAGTCTCGCGGTGTATTTCGTCATCTGGTGGATCACGCTTTTTGCGGTCCTTCCATTCGGTTTGCGCACCCAGGCCGAGGACAAGCATGTGGTCTTCGGCACTGTCGAAAGCGCACCGACGAAATTCCGTGCCTGGAGAGTGGTGTTCTTCACGACGCTGGTATCGGCTCTCATCTATGGTTCCTGGTATGTCGCCTCGCACTATTTCGGACTGAGCGTCGACTCCATTCCGCGGTTCGTTCCGAACTACGACAAATAACCTATCGGAAATTGTGGTTGGAATCGCCTGGACACCAATCGCCTCGCGATCGCTTTCAATTTGTCACGCGCCTGTCATCTTTGTGAAGCAAAGAATCTATGGACGATGGCCGCAATGGGTTTGTTAAGGAGCCTTTTGATGCGTCTGTCGAGCCAGTTGGCAGACAGCTAGCCAAGGCGAAAAGCAAAAAAAAACAAGGCCATAAGCCTTGTTTTAAAGTATCGCGTGATCCTTATCCGTTACCGGGGCAGCGAGCGAGCGCGCCTAAGATCTGATCCTCCCAAGACTTGACCGCGAAACGGCAAGAATTTAACCTTCCTGCCTCTTTTGTGAGCTAAAATTAGCTCAAAGATTGAGCTTTGTCATCTATTTTTTTGCTTTTTTGCTACAGTCGCGCAGAATTTTTCTGTTGATGAAATTTCGTCTTAAATCCTTACAAACGTGCGATTTTTCGAAATCGCGGAAATATATCACATCGCCCGCATTCGTGGGCATTTCTCGCATTCCCTACGCGTCGAATGCGGGTTTCCTTCCTGCGCCGAAGCAGTTATGAACTGCCTCCAGTACACAATTTGCTAACGATTCCGCCAGAGGCGAATCGTCAAACCTCTGGAACAAGCGTCATGCGTCTGTCTCGTTACTTCATGCCCATTCTGAAGGAAAATCCTAAAGAGGCTGAAATTGTTTCCCATCGGCTCATGCTGCGCACCGGCATGATCCGCCAGCAGTCACAGGGTATCTATTCCTGGCTGCCGCTGGGCAAGCGCGTGCTCGACAAGGTCAACAAGATCATCCGCGAGGAGCAGAATCGTTCCGGCGCCATCGAGCTTTTGATGCCCACGCTGCAGACGGCCGAGCTCTGGCAGGAGAGCGGCCGCTACGACGCCTACGGCAAGGAAATGCTGCGCATCAAGGACCGGCAGGACCGGCCCATGCTTTACGGCCCGACCAACGAGGAGATGATCACCGACATCTTCCGGTCCTACGTCAAGTCCTACAAGGACCTGCCGCTCAATCTCTATCATATACAGCTGAAATTCCGTGACGAGATCCGTCCGCGTTTCGGCACCATGCGCTCGCGTGAGTTCATGATGAAAGATGCCTATTCCTTCGATCTGACGCAGGAAGGCGCCGTGATTGCCTACAACAAGATGTTCACGGCATATCTGCGCACCTTCGACCGCCTTGGTCTTCGGGCAATCCCCATGCGCGCCGACACCGGCCCCATCGGCGGCGAGCTCAGCCACGAATTCATCATCCTCGCAGATACCGGCGAATCCGAAGTTTTCTGCCACAAGGATTTCGTCAATTTCGATATCCCCGGCGAAGACACGAATTTTGATGACGCTGCTGGCCTGAAAGGCATCTTCGACAAGTGGACTTCGGTCTATGCTGCCACCTCGGAAATGCATGATGAAGCCGCCTTCAACGCCATCCCCGAAGGCGAGCGCCTCTCGGCGCGCGGCATCGAGGTCGGCCACATCTTCTACTTCGGCACGAAATATTCCGAACCGATGGGTGCGAAAGTTCAGGGTCCCGACGGCAAGGAACACCCTGTACACATGGGATCTTACGGTATCGGCCCGACACGCCTTGTTCCCGCCATCATCGAAGCATCGCATGACGAGAACGGAATCATCTGGCCTGCTTCGGTTGCGCCTTTTGACGTCGTGGTGATCAACATGAAGTCCGGCGACCAAGCCTGTGACGATGCTTGCGAAACGGTCTACGCCGCCCTGTCGAAGGCCGGCAAGGATGTCCTGCTTGACGATCGCGACGATCGTGCCGGAACGAAGTTCGCGACGGCGGATCTGATCGGCGTGCCCGTGCAGATCATCGTCGGGCCGCGTTCGATCGCGGGCGGCGAGGTGGAAGTGAAGGACCGTAAGACCGGTGCTCGCGAGACGATGACAGTCGAAGCGGCAATCAAGCGGCTGGCCGGCTGATAGACAAAAGACAGGATGGAAGGCGAATGGCGGTGAACGTGGCAGTGGAACAGCAGGGAAATTCGCCCAAGGCCAGCCCGTCATCCCGTCCGTTTTCCGGATTCGAGAGACTTGTCGCGTGGCGCTATCTTCGCTCCAGGCGCAAGGAAGCATCGATTTCGGTCATTGCCGGCTTCTCGCTGGTCGGCATCATGCTGGGCGTCGCCGCGCTGATCATCGTCATGGCGGTCATGAACGGCTTCCGCGCCGAACTCTTCAAGCAGATTCTTGGCTTCAACGGCCATGTCGTCGTGCAGCCGATCGATTCGCCGTTGAACGACTATGCTGAGCTGGCTAAGAAGTTTGCCGCTGTTCCCGGTGTCACCATGGCCTTGCCGCTGGTGGAAGGTGAAACGCTTGCGTCCGGGCGGGGCGGCTCCGGCACCGGCGCGCTGGTGCGCGGCATCCGCGCCGAGGATATGACCAAGCTCAAAACCGTTTCCGATCATATCGTCTCCGGCGACATAGTCGGCTTTGCCTCGGGGCAGGGCGTGCTGGTGGGTACACGCCTTGCGCGGCAGCTGGGCCTGACGGTCGGCGACCAGATCACGCTGACGGCGCCCGATGGCGATGTGACGCCCTTCGGCGTCAATCCGCGCGTCAAGGCCTATACGATCTCCGGCCTCTTCGAGGTCGGCATGTCCGAATATGATTCCTCCGTCGTCTTCATGCCGCTGGAGGAATCACAGCTCTTTTTCAACGCCGAAGGCATCGTCGAGAAGATAGAACTCTTCGTCAGCAATCCGGATGATGTCGATGAGCTGAGGCCGAAGATCGAGGCTGCCGCGGGTCGGCAAGTGTTCCTGACCGACTGGCGGCAGGTCAACGAGACTTTCTTCTCGGCCCTGCAGGTCGAGCGCAACACCATGTTCATGATCCTGACGCTGATCGTCCTCGTGGCTGCGCTAAATATCATTTCCGGTCTGATCATGCTGGTGAAGGACAAGGGCAGCGATATCGCCATCCTGCGCACCATGGGCGCGACGTCCGGGGCGATAATGCGCATCTTCTTCATGACAGGTGCTGCCATCGGCGTGGTCGGCACATTCGCCGGCGTTCTGCTCGGTGTCCTGGTCTGCCTGAATATCGAATCCATCCGGCAGTTCTTCTCCTGGATTTCGGGCACGGTGATCTTCAATCCGGAGGTCTATTTCCTCAGCAAGCTGCCGGCCCAGATGAATATGAGCGAGACCGTCTCCGTTGTTGTGATGGCACTGACGCTGTCTTTCCTTGCCACGATCTTTCCGGCCTGGCGTGCCTCGCGGCTCGATCCGGTGCAGGCGCTGCGCTACGAATAAGGAATTCGCATTTGATGAAAGGCAACGTCGTTCTCCAGCTTTCGGGCGTGGAGCGTCATTACGGGCAAGGCGATACCCAGCTATCGATCCTGAAGGGAGCCGATTTCGCCCTGCGCAGCGGCGAGATCGTCGCGCTGGTTGCGCCCTCCGGTACCGGCAAATCGACGCTCCTGCATGTGGCCGGCTTGCTCGAGCATCCCGATAGCGGCGAAGTGCTGATCAACGGTCAGGCATGCGAAGGCTTGTCCGACGACAAGCGTACGGCAGTTCGTCGCAGCGAGATCGGCTTCGTCTATCAGTTCCATCATCTGCTGCCGGAATTTTCGGCGCTTGAAAACATCATGATGCCGCAACTGATCTCAGGTCTCTCCCGCAAGGAGGCAAGTGAGCGCGCCGCCCAGCTTCTCGATTACATGCGCATCGGCCACCGCGGCGATCATCGACCGGCCGAATTGTCCGGCGGCGAACAGCAACGCGTCGCCATTGCGCGCGCCGTCGCCAATGCGCCTCTGGTACTGCTGGCCGATGAACCGACAGGCAATCTCGATCCCGCAACGGCACATTATGTCTTCGATGCCCTTGAAGCGCTGGTGCGGCAGTCGGGTCTGGCGGCATTGATCGCCACGCATAATCACGAACTCGCAGTCCGCATGGACCGCCGCGTCACATTGAGCGAAGGCAAGGTGGTCGAGGTCTGATCGCCCGTTACGGAACGATCAGCCCGCCGCGATAATCCAGCTCGTAGGCCTTGCGCTCCTTCACCATGATGACCTCGTGACCGATAAAATGGTCGCAGCCGCCGGTGCTGCGATCGACGTAACGGCCGAAGGCGTGTTCGAATTCGAAGCCGCCGAGAAAGCGTTTTTCATCGAGATAGAGCCGTAGCAGCGCTGATTTGATGACCATGCCGGCGCTCCGCCCGTCGATCAGGTCCGGCTCGACGATGCGGCCGAAATAGTTCATCGCCCAGACCGGCTCGTCGTCATGCCAGACCAGCTCCTGCCCGGCGAAATCCGTGCCGCCGAAATAGCTGTCGAGATAGCGCCAGCGGCCATTGGCATAGCCGATGTCATGCGAGCCGCTTCGGCAGGACGGCAGTCTCTCGCCATCTCCGACATAGGTCTCGGCCTTGGCGATGACAATGAAATCGTTCAGCTCGGCAAGATCCGGCATGGCCCTCTCCAATGATGGTGAGCGACCACAATGCCATGGAATGTGCAGCGTGTAAAGAACATATAGTGAACAGACGCTGTGTTTGCTATTGTCCGTCTCCGCAGATTTTCTGGCCGAAGTCGTCTTGCCAGTCCTCGATTTTGACCGTTTTGGCGTCTGCCTTGATATCCTTGCCGTTCTTTGTCGCCTTGCCGGTCAGGACATTGTAGTCGCAGTTGTACCCGGAATCGGGTTCGAGCGTATCGCGGGACACATAGGTATAGCCGGCAACGACGAAGCTGTTGTTGCGGTAGGCGAGTGTCAGCGTCTGCTCCCAGCGGTCGCGTCCGACGCTGTCATTTTGCGATGTGACGGTGATGGATCCGTTCGGCAGCGCCGCGATCGACGGTTCCTGGCCGACCATGCCGTCAGGCCCCACGCTGCCCCATATCTTGTTCGGCGCGCTGACTGCCAGATTCACCAGCGCATGTTCGCCACCGCGCAGATAGATGTAGATGCCGATCGGATTATCGGCCTGATCGTCGGGAGCCGATGCGACCAGCAGGGCGAGATCCGGCTTGCCGTCCTTGTTCCAGTCGCCGATCGCCGCGTCGATGATACGGTCGGGCGCAATGGCGTCCCCGGCATGCGCCGTGGTCGCGACCGAAAGCAGGGTGAAGGCGGCATAATTCAGTGATTTCATGATGATCTCCCCTTTGTCCCTGCATAGCCTCGGGTTGATCGAGCGTCCATCGGCAAGACGAAATATCGGACGATGAAATTTATTGATGCATCTATTGACTCCCGAACAAAAATAGAACAAAAAAGAAACATAACGAGTAAGGAGCGCGTAAATGACCGATATCATTCGAGACGTTGCAGCATTCACCTCCATCGTGATGTTCGTCGCCAGCTTTTCCCTCATCATGATGGCGATGTGAATTTTATTCCCATACGAGCACGTTGCCCCCGAGTTTAATGGGAGCAACTCATGGACTTTGTCGTCCGCAATGCCGAGAATGGCGGTGATTCATTCAGGCATGCGGAAGGGTATGAGATGGCGGATAAGGGTGGCAGCGGTGCAGCGATTGCGCCAGTTGGCGAGGCGCCGGAATTCGTGCATCTCCGGGTTCATTCCGCCTATTCCCTGCTTGAGGGCGCGCTGCCGCTCAAGAAGATACTGGCCAAGGCCATCGGCGACAATCAGCCGGCTATTGCCATCACCGATACTAACAATCTCTTCGTCGCCCTGGAGTTCTCCCAGAAGGCGATGGAGGAGGGGCTGCAGCCGATCATCGGCTGCCAGGTATCGATCGACATGGAGGATGGCGGCGAAGGCGAAAAGCGCGGGCCGCAACAGGCCCTTGCCAAGCTGCCCTCCATCGTCCTGCTCGCCGCCACGGAGCGGGGCTATGAGCGTCTTGTCGATCTGATCAGTCGTGCCTACCTCGGCGGCGAGGGCAATCATGCCGTTCACATCACCGCCTCGTGGCTGGAGGAGATCGGCACCGAGGGCATGATCGCGCTTACCGGCTCGCTCGGCGGGCCGGTCGATATAGCGCTGAAAGAGGGGCATGCGCCACAGGCGCTATCCCGGCTGCTGACGCTGAAGCGGCTGTTCGGCGACAGGCTGTATGTCGAACTGCAGCGCCACGGCACCTATGATCGCCGTCACGAACAAAAGATGCTCGCACTCGCCTATGAGCATGCGCTTCCGCTGGTTGCCACCAACGAGGCTTTTTTCCCCACCCGCGACGATTACGATGCCCACGACGCCCTTATGGCGGTCGCTCACAATGCCATCGTCTCGGACGATACGCGTTTCCGCCTGACGCCTGATCACTATCTGAAGAGCCGTGCCGATATGGCGAAGCTGTTCTCCAATCTGCCAGAGGCGCTGGAGAATACCGTCGAGATTGCTCGGCGCTGCTCCTTCGTTCTGCAAACGCGCAAGCCGATCCTGCCACGCTTCACCGGCGCCGCCGATGATGAGGAAGAGGCCGATCGCGCCGAATCGGCGGAGTTGCGCGCTCAGGCGGTCGAGGGTCTTGATCAGCGTCTCGCTTCGCTCGGCATGGCGCCGGGCTATGTGGAAAAGGACTATCGGGAGCGGCTGGAATTCGAGCTCGGCGTTATCGAGGGTATGAAATTCCCCGGCTACTTCCTGATCGTTGCCGACTTCATCAAATGGGCCAAGCGGCATGATATTCCCGTCGGGCCGGGCCGTGGTTCGGGCGCAGGCTCGCTGGTCGCCTATGCGCTGACGATCACCGACGTCGATCCACTGCGCTTCTCGCTGCTGTTCGAGCGCTTCCTCAATCCATCACGCGTCTCGATGCCGGACTTCGATATCGACTTCTGCCAGGATCGGCGCGAAGAGGTGATCCGCTACGTGCAGGCCAAGTATGGCCGCGAGCAGGTGGCGCAGATCATCACCTTCGGTTCGCTGCAGGCGCGCGCCGCCCTTCGCGACGTCGGCCGCGTGCTGGAGATGCCCTACGGCCAGGTCGACAAGATCTGCAAACTGGTGCCGAACAATCCTGCCAATCCGACACCGCTCAGCAAGGCGATCGAGGAAGAGCCGCGCCTGCAGGAGGAGGCTGACAAGGAACCGGTCGTCGCCCGCCTGCTCGATATCGCCCAGAAGATCGAAGGACTTTACCGTCACGCCTCGACACATGCCGCCGGCATCGTCATCGGCGACCGGCCGCTCTCCAAGCTAGTGCCGATGTATCGCGATCCGCGCTCCGACATGCCGGTCACCCAGTTCAATATGAAATGGGTCGAGCAGGCCGGCCTGGTGAAGTTCGACTTCCTCGGCTTGAAGACGCTGACGGTCCTGAAGACAGCCGTCGATTTCGTCGCCAAGCGCGGCATCGCGATCGATCTTGCCAGCATCCCACTCGAGGATAAGCCGACCTACGACATGCTCTCGCGTGGCGAAACGGTCGGCGTGTTCCAGGTGGAAAGTGCGGGCATGCGCAAGGCTCTCATCGGCATGCGCCCGGACTGCATCGAGGACATTATCGCGCTGGTGGCGCTCTATCGCCCCGGCCCGATGGAGAATATCCCGGTCTACAATGCCCGCAAGCACGGTGAGGAAGAGATCGAATCGATCCATCCGAAGATCGACTACCTTCTGAAGGAGACGCAGGGCGTCATCGTCTACCAGGAACAGGTGATGCAGGTCGCCCAGGTGCTGTCGGGCTATTCGCTCGGCGAGGCCGATCTTCTGCGCCGCGCCATGGGTAAGAAGATCAAGGCGGAGATGGACCAGCAGCGTGAGCGTTTCGTCGATGGCGCCGTCAAGAACGAGGTGTCGAAGGGGCAGGCGGACGTCATCTTCGATCTCTTGGCCAAGTTCGCCAATTACGGCTTCAACAAGTCCCACGCCGCCGCCTACGCCATCGTCTCCTATCAGACCGCCTATATGAAGGCGCATTATCCGGTGGAGTTCCTGGCGGCGTCGATGACGCTGGATATGGCCAACACTGACAAGGTCAACGACTTTCGTCAGGATGCCAAGCGCCTGGGCATCGAGGTCATCGCGCCCTCGGTCCAGACCTCCTTCCGCCATTTCGAGACCGGCGAAAACCGCATCTATTATGCACTGGCCGCCATCAAGGGCGTCGGCGAATCCGCCGTGCAGCACATTGTCGAGGTGCGCGGCGATCAGCCATTTGCCAGCATCGAGGATTTCTGCCTGCGCATCGATCCGAAGCAGATCAACCGTCGCGTTTTGGAAAGCCTGATTTCCGCCGGCGCCTTCGATTGTTTCGAGCTCGACCGCGCGCAGCTGATCGGCGGGATCGATCGGATCATGGGTTATGCGCAAGTGGCGCAGGAAAACAAGCGCAGCGGTCAGCACGACATGTTCGGAAGCGCTGCGTCCGGGCCTGAGAAGATCGCATTGCCGCCTTATACGCCGTGGCTTGCCTCGGAGCGCCTGCTGCGCGAATTTCAGGTGCTCGGCTTCTATCTGACCGCCCATCCGCTCGATACCTACAAGAGCGTGCTCGACAAGATGCGCGTGCAGAACTTCGCCGATTTTTCCGCTGCGGTGAAGCAGGGGGCGAGTAACGGTCGCCTCGCCGGCACGGTGATCTCGAAGCAGGAACGCAAGACGCGCACCGGCAATAAAATGGGCATCTTCGTCTTCTCGGATGCGTCAGGCCAGTTCGAAGCCGTGCTCTTCTCGGAAACGCTCAATCAATATCGCGACGTGCTTGAAGTCGGCAAATCCTTCGTCATCACCGCCCAGGCGGACGAGCGCCCGGAAGGCATCAGCCTGCGTCTGCAGACGGCGCAGTCGCTGGAAGAAAAGTCGCTGCAGATGCAGAAGGCGCTACGCGTCTATGTCCGCGATTCCGGGCCGCTGAAAGCGGTTGCGGCCCATCTCAACACCAAGGGCGATGGCCTCGTCTCCTTCATCGTCATCAAGGAGGAAGGCATGCGCGAGGTCGAGGTGGCGCTGCCGGAAAAATACCGCATCACGCCGGAAATCGCCGCCGCATTGAGAACGGCGCCCGGCGTCATCGATGTCGAACTGGTCTAGCCTCTTTTACCGAGCGCGCCGCCATTGGTGATGGTGATGAAATCGGTCTCGTTGCCGGTTTCCGGGCCGACGCCGGTATCGGAAATCGTCAGCGACGAACCCGGTGTCAGCAGGTCCTCGATGCGGTGGCGCACCTCGTCGGGAATGCTGATACGGCCAAGCGCCTGTCCGGCGGCATCGAGCGATTGTGCCTGCGCCTCGCTGGTGATGCCGAGCCGCTTCTTCGCCTCCCTGGTAAGATCGTCGTCAAGGGTCATGCCAAACCAGTCGGCCTTGCCGCTGATGCGGTCGATCGTATTGGCGGTGAAGAAATGCACGCCAAGCGCCTCTTGCGGCTCGGCGATGATGGCGGGCGCCTCAAAGAGCGGCTTGAAGCTCTGGCGAATCATGATCGCGCCGTTCGGCGGCTCGCCCTTGCCGGCTGCGGCATAGACAGCCTTCATGAGTGCCGGACTGACAAGTCCGCCCGTCGTCTTGATGTCATGTGCCTTTCTGAAGTCTTCGATCGCCTGCACGGTCGCCGGCCCGAGCATGCCGTCCGGCGTACCGGCCGCAAAGCCCATGCCGTTCAACAGGCCCTGAAGATCGCGAACATTCTCGCGCAATCCGCGCCGGGTGATCAGGATACTGAGTGGCGACTGATCGACGGGCGGAGCGAGACTTGCTTGCGCCGCCGGGATCTGGATCGAGGCGACGTCGTTCGTGGCGACCTGCAGCGGCTGTGCCTGCGGCAGGAAGCTTGCCGTCATGGGACGCAATTCGATGCCTGAGAACAGAGCCGGAGGCGGAGCAGCTTGCGGCTGGAACAGCATGCTACTTTCGAAAGGCTGCGGCACCAGCGGCCGGTCGGCGATGACGACATGCACCCCGCGCTCGGTCATCTGGTAGAGCATCTTGGCAAAGGCCTTGGGCATGCGCACGCAGCCGTGAGAGGCCGGATAGTTCGGAACCGAGTTGGATTCGTGCAGCGCAATGCCTGACCAGGTCAGCCTTTGCATGTAGGGCATGGGCGCGGCCGAATAGAGATTGGACTCGTGATAGACCTTCTTCTCCAGGATGGAGAAGATACCGCTCGGTGTCGTATGGCCAGGCTTGCCGGTCGAAACCTTCGATGTCGCCACGACCTGGTCACCGTCATAGACGGCAAGCGATTGCCTGTCCTTCGACACGACGATCTGCAGGGTGCGCGCATCCGACGCGGCAAAGGAAGGATGGGAAAGGGCAGAGGCTGAGAGCAGCCCAAGCCCAAGCAACAAAAACGGCTTCATAGACACACAAACCAAAAACGCAATACTCGTATCGGCTAAGGTTAGACGTCTAAGTTTAAGGAAGACTTGCTGAAAAGAAGCGCTTTATCGGGTCGCCGAAAACCAGATGCTTCCTTGTTATGTTGATCATCTGCCGTAGCGCCGAAGCGGGGCAATCGGCCCTGCTTCGGCGGCAATCGGTTGGCAGAGAGTGGAAGCGTCAGCGCACGCTGGACGCCACCCAGTTATGCCATTCCTCCGCGCTGCCGTGGAAAGCGTTGAGGTCGATCCTGCCGTCGACGCCATGCGAGACGCCGGAGCCGGAATATTGCCAGAACAGCCAGTTGCGACCGGGATAGACCTTGGAGGGATGGGCAGCGACGGAGCGCAGCCAGAAGGGATAGTTGAGCAATTCGCCGCGCAGGTTGTCGCGATAGAAATCCGGAGCCGTATAGACGATCGGGCGCTGGCCGTAGTGTTTTTCCAGCTTGTCCATGAAGACCTGCATCTTCGCCAGGACTTGTTCGCGCGACGGCCGCCGCTTGCAGCTCGATTCGCCGTTCCATTCCACGTCGATCACCGGCGGCAGGGCTCCTGCTTCTCTCGGAACGTTGCGGATGAACCAGTCGGCCTGCTCGCCGGCGGTACGGCACCAATAGAAGAAGTGGTAGGCACCGTGCTTCAGGCCAGCTTGTTGAGCGGCACGCCAGTTCTTCTTGAACATCGGATCGAGGTGGTCGCCACCATCGGTCGCTTTGATGTAGACGAAATTGGCACCCTGGGTGCGCAACGTTTCCCAGTCGATGTCGCCCTGCCAGCGCGAGACGTCGACGCCATGCACGGCCAGTTTCCTTGGCGACGTTGTGCCGAAGTTGATCGGCTTGGCATCGCGGAACTGATGGGAATAGATCTGCATCGGCTGCTGCCGCATGGCGCGGGGCATCGGGTTTGCCGGCGAAAGCATGGCGAGCGGCCGTTGCAGCGGCAGCGGAACCTCATCTCCACCCTGGTTTGACGGCAGGAACGCCTCCGGCCGAGGATCCGCCGGCAGCGAGGTCACCAGCGCTTGCTGCCGCTCAACCCGCGAGACCGTCTCGCCGATTTCGACCGACGGCGTAGGAGTTTGGCTCTTTGCGATCGAGCTGGTCATTTCTTTCGAAGGCGCGCTGGTCTGCGCGGCTTCGCGCTCGCCTCTGGCGGCGCAGCCCGAGATCGTAAGGGAGGCAAGAAGGATGGTCGATACAGCCGATAGACGCATAGGAACCCGTACGCAAAACACAATCGACGGCGGATCCGCGCCGTTCGGAAATCACAGAGACTAAGTGCTAATAGAAATTTACCAAAAAAGATTGAATCAGATCTTTCTAACGCGAAGATTCGCGCGGGGAGCGCGGTCATCCGCCGGCGCGCAAGAGTATCACTGCATGGTGACTATATCGTAAGGCTTTGTTATCTCTCGCGTTTACCGCCAAAAGTGTAACCTGTCTCGACCGTCTTGTTGCCGAACTTTTCTCTGAGCTTGTCCATCGCCGCCTCGGCAGCGGCGCGGCGTGTTGCCTGTTCGTCGATCAGATCGGGTGGATCGGCGCGGGCCGCATCGCAAAGATCGGTGACGCCTATACCGATGAGGCGGAACTTCGTGCCATCGGTCTCGGCTTCAAGCAGGCGCAGGCCGGTGCGGAAAATTCGATCGGCAAGCTGCGTCGGATCCTCCAGGCGGCGATTGCGGGTCCGGCCCTTGAAGTCGGCAGTTTTCAGCTTCAGCACCACGGTCTGGCCGGCAATGTCGCTGCGCTTCAGCCGGCGCGAGACCTTCTCCGAAAGATCGCGCAGGATCGGCACCAGATCGTCATGGCGGGAGATGTCCTCGAAGAAGGTCGTTTCCGACGATACGCTCTTTGCCGCTTCGTTCGGATGCACCGTGCGGTCGTCGATGCCGCGCGACAGGCGGGAAAGCCGCTGGCCGATGACCCCGTAGCGGCGCATGAGATCGCCTTCCTCCATGGTCTGCAGCTGGCCTATGGTGCGGATGCCGTCGCTTTCCAGCGTTGCGGCAAAGGCTTTGCCCACGCCCCATATCGTCGTTACCGGGCGCGGCTCCAGAAATGAGAGTGCCTCTTCCTGGCCGATGACGGAAAAGCCGCGCGGCTTCTGCAGGTCGGAGGCGACCTTGGCGAGGAACTTGCAGTAGGAGAGGCCGACCGAGATGGTGATACCGATTTCCTGCTCCACGCGCCGGGCGAATTTCGCCAGGATGCGGGCCGGCGGATCGTGGTGAAGCCGCTGCGTGCCATCGAGTTCCAGAAAGGCCTCGTCGATCGAAAGCGGCTGCACCAACGGCGTCAGTTCCTGCATCAGCGTGCGAACCTCGCGGCCGACGCGAACATATTTCTCCATGTTCGGGCGGATGACGACGGCCTGAGGACACGCCTCCAAGGCTTTGAACATCGGCATGGCAGACCGCACGCCATGAATGCGGGCGATGTAGCAGGCAGTGGAGACGACGCCACGCTTGCCGCCGCCGATAATGACCGGCTTGTCGGCGAGTTCCGGATTGTCGCGCTTCTCGATCGATGCATAGAAGGCGTCGCAATCGATGTGCGCCAGGGTCAGCGCATAGAGTTCGCGGTGATAGACGAGGCGAGGACTGCCGCAGGCCCGGCAGCGCGTCCGCACGGCCGATTGCTCGCTCAAGCAATCGCGACAGAAACCGGAAATCTTATCGGGCGCAGGGGTCATCAAGCGAGAACAAAAATTGAACATCGCTACCTTATGTTCTAAGCTTGCGAGTCTCAAGGTGGAAAACAGCGTAGGGGGAAGGGGTGCAGGATTTAAGTGTGCGACCATTGACGCCGGATCGCTGGGACGATTTCGAGACACTCTTCGGGCCGAGCGGCGCCTGCTATGGCTGCTGGTGCACCCATTTTCGCATTCCGACGTCACAGCGCAAGACGATGGACGGGGCGGCGAAGAAGCGGTTCATTGAGGAGCGCGTTGCGGCCGGACCGCCGCCGGGTCTTCTCGGCTATGTCGGCGAGCGCCCGGTTGCCTGGGTGCAGGTGGGTCCGCGCTCGGAGTTGCCGCAATGGAATTCTCCAAAAACGGTGTCACGGCCGCTCGATCCAGCCGATGCCGAGGATCGCTCGGTCTGGGCTGTGAGCTGCTTCTTCATGAATTCACATGATCGCGGCAAAGGATACAGCCATCGCATGCTGTCGGAGGCGGTGAATTTCGCCAAGGCTTCAGGCGCGCGCCTGCTCGAGGGCTGTCCCATCGAACGCACGAAGCAATCGAAGTCGGTCGGCCTCTATGTCGGCTCGCAGCGCATATTCGAGACGGCCGGATTTTCCGAGATCGCGAAGCGCAAGGATGGGCGGCCTCTGATGCGCCTTGTTCTCTGATGGTGGGGCCGGCGGTCTCAGCGGACGATATGGGCCTGGATCAGCGGTGCTGCCTGGCTCCATTCGTTTGCCGCGAGGATGCCCGCCGCAGCGGCGGGCGCCATGCGATGGACGATGGAATCCGGCTTCAGGTTGATCAGGAGGCAATCCGGAACATGCTCGCCGACCGAATGCAGATTGTGCGCCATGTCGTCGACGAAGGCGACCGGCAGCGTGCGCCTTCCATGCAGCGACCGCACGATCGGCCCTTTCGGCTGCAGCGATGCGAGCAGCGGATAGGCGAGGCCGAGCCTGTCGAGAAGCCGGCGTCGCTGAGCCCAGAATTGCGGCGGCATGGCCGTGAGAAAAACGATGTCGGCGTCTTTCGAAAAATCGCCGAGGGTATCGGTGACGCGATCAAGCGGCGTCTGCCATTGCTCCTGCGCCTCGAAGAACGCTTCGATCAACCTATGAACGTCCTTTTCTTCCAGCACCGCTCCATCGGCCTTGGAGATGATGTTGCCCGTAAGCCTGAAGGAACGCGGCAGGAATTCATGGCCTTCAGCATCGATGAAGAGCAGGAAAGGCGCAAAGAAATGCAAAACGACATCATCGACATCGCAGACGATCAACGGCCGGTCCTTGAGGCGGATATGCGATGTGTCGAATTGGAGCGGGGCATCCATGGTCAATATTCTCCGGAGGCAAGGCCGGGCGGCGAGAAATGTGCCGACGCGGCCGCGACGGTTTCCGGCGGAATGCCGCTGGCCTCGCAGAAAGCCAGCAATGTCGGCTCGTGGTTCATCAGAAAGTCGAGCATGCCCGCAAGAAAGGCCGGCTCGTTGATGGCGTTGCGCACCTGCGCCGGCTCGACGCCGGTGAGCGCCAGGAAGCGGCTGAACATATCCGGTTCGTTGGCCAGCCAGCCGAGCACGGCAATCGCTGTCTCTTGCGGCTCTGCCGCGCTGTTCTTCGGGTTCTTGAAGTTACTTTGCATTTCGACGGGTGAGTTACCTATTTTTCAACCAAATGCCGGTAGTATCCGATTCAAGTATTTCTGGAATCGATTTCTCACGACCCTATATTTTGAGAGAATAGATGCAATACCGGATGCAGGGACAGCTTTCCATGCCTAAGCAAGTGATGATTGTAGAAGACAATGAGCTGAATATGAAGCTCTTTCGCGATCTGATCGAGGCGTCCGGCTACACCACGATCCAGACCCGAAACGGCATGGAAGCGCTTGATCTCGCTCGCAAACATCGCCCGGACCTGATCCTCATGGATATCCAGCTTCCGGAAGTTTCCGGGCTGGAAGTGACCAAGTGGCTGAAGGAGGACGATGATCTGCACGTCATTCCGGTGATCGCGGTCACGGCCTTTGCCATGAAGGGCGACGAAGAGCGCATTCGCCAGGGCGGATGCGAAGCCTACGTCTCGAAGCCGATTTCCGTCCCGAAATTTATTGAAACCATCAAGACTTATTTGGGCGACGCCTGAGCGTGGGGAAAAGCTGATGACCGCGCGCATCCTGGTGGTTGACGATATTCCAGCGAATGTGAAGCTTCTCGAGGCGCGGCTGCTGGCCGAGTATTTCGAGGTGCTGACGGCGGAGGATGGAGCGAGAGCTCTTGCCATCTGCGCGGGCGCCCAGGTCGATCTCATCCTTCTCGATATCATGATGCCGGGCATGGACGGGTTCGAAGTGTGCGAGCGCCTGAAGTCCGATCCGCGCACCGCGCATATCCCCGTGATCATGGTCACGGCGCTGGATCAGCCCGCCGATCGCGTGCGTGGCCTGAAAGCCGGAGCCGACGATTTCCTGACCAAGCCGGTCAACGACCTGCAGCTCATTTCGCGCGTCAAGAGCCTGCTTCGTTTGAAGACGCTCAGCGACGAGCTGCGTATGCGCAACGAGACCGCCCGCAATTTCGGTATCGAAGACCTGCTGCGGGTCGGCGATGGCCGCGCTGACGAAACCGGCCATGTGCTTCTGGTCGACGGCCGCGCCAACTCGCAGGAGCGCATCATCCGCGCGCTCAAGCCGATTGCCCAGGTCATGGCGATGTCCGATCCGCAGGCCGCCCTATTCGAGGCAGCGGAACGGCCGTTCGAGCTCGTCATCGTGAATTCGAATTTCGACGACTATGATCCGCTGCGGCTTTGCTCGCAGCTTCGCTCGCTGGAGCGTACGCGCTTCCTGCCTGTCTTGCTGGTGACCGAGCAGGGCGCGGACGAGATGATCGTCCGTGCGCTCGATCTGGGTGTCAACGATTACATCGTCCGACCCATCGATCCGAACGAATTGGTGGCCCGTTGCCTGACGCAGATACGCCGCAAGCGTTACAACGACCGTCTGCGGGCCAGTGTGCAGCACACCATCGAGCTTGCCGTCACCGACGCGCTCACCGGCCTGAACAACAGGCGCTATCTCGACAATCATCTGAAGATCCTTTTCGACCGCTCCTTGGCGCGCGGACGGCCGCTCTCTGTTCTGATCACCGATATCGACCGGTTCAAGCACGTCAATGACACCCATGGTCATGACGCCGGCGATGAAGTGCTCAAGGAGTTCGCCGCCCGCATCCGGTCCACCGTGCGCGGTGCCGATCTGGCTTGCCGCTATGGCGGCGAGGAATTCGTCGTCGTCATGCCCGATACGCCTGCCGAAGTGGCCGCTGCCGTCGCGGAGCGATTGCGCGCGTCGGTAGAAAATATGCCCGTCAAACTGCGCGAAGGCGGCGTTGCTCTTAACATTACGGCCTCCTTCGGCATCTCGTGCCGTTTGGAAACAGTCGAAACGCCGGAGCAATTGATGAAGCAGGCCGATCTTGCGCTTTATGAAGCGAAAAGGGCAGGGCGCAATCGGGTTGTTGCTTCAGCGGCCTGATCTAGAACAGATCAGTCGGAATAAGGCCCTCCCATGAATATTGAGGGGCATTCGCAAGTTTTGAACAATGATTAAGATTTTGTAATCTTTGCATCGCTGCGGTATGTCGCCGGGATTTTCTCAAAGGATAATTTCGGCGTTTTCATTTTTTATTTGGCTAGATACTTGAGTTTATAGATTATTTTAGAGATTTTATAATTACTATTCGATATGTTCACGTTTAGTCTGTGGTTTTAGTTAGAAAAAAATGCAGAAAAACTGTGGATTAATCGAGGATAATTAACGTGTTCAAATGTTCTTAAATATCTGTATTCGGAATTTGTTGCATCTGCGAATGCCATCTCTTCCCTCTTCAGATGTGTTCGCTTTTGAATTGTGAATTTCGCAGAAGATTCATTCAGAAGAAATCGGGAATTTTAACCATCCAACCAGAGAACAATTTTTTATCATTAAGAATTTGTTGATTTTCTTTCGATTTCGCGCAAATTTAGTCTCGTACACAGACAGCCCGTATGGGTTCGAGATACCCCATGATGCTCAGGTCCGCCGCATCTCCTGGGTCGTGGGGTCGGTCGGCTGGCATGCAATATAAGCGGTTCCTCGTGCCGTTTTGCAGGCTAGCCGACCCCCAACTCAAAACGCCGTTCTTCGTTTTTCGAAGGCGGCGTTTTTTCTTTGTCGACGAATACAAGGGATCTATATTTTAGCTCTTCTTGCCTTAGGAAGCACAGTCAAGCTCGGCGCCAGGAGAACGTCATTGAAAACAAAAAGGCGCTAACCTCTCGGTTGCGCCTTTTGTAACCAGAAGTTTAGGGAAATTACTTGATCTTCGTTTCCTTGAACTCGACGTGCTTCTTAGCAACCGGGTCGTACTTCGTCTTCGTCATCTTGTCCGTCATCGTACGGCTGTTCTTCGTCGTGACGTAGAAGAAACCGGTGTCGGCCGTCGACAGCAGCTTGATCTTGATAGTGGTAGCCTTGGCCATAGTCGTCCTGCCTTTAATAAAAATGAACGCCGTGGACGGCCAGTGCGGAGGTCCACGGCGAATTCTGGCGCGAAACTACAAATCGCGCCCGAAAAGTCAACCCCTGTTGCCCATGAAAAGCAATCGTATCCCCGAAAGCAGGACATAAAGGCCGAAGAAAAAGGCAACGGCCCAGGCAAAGCCGCTGGGGTTGACCAAATCCATCGCCGTGCCGATCGTCGGCGGCCCGAGAACCATGCCGATGGCATAACAGAAAACGAAGGCCGCATTGGCGGCCGCGAGATCCGCTCCGGTCAGGCGCGTGCCCAGATGGCTGAGGCCAACCGTGTACATGCCGGAGACGCAGCCGCCCCAGAAGAGCAGAATGACCGCGAGAATGATCCAGTTCGAGGACAGAGACGGCAGCAGCAGCGCGCCCACCAAGCCGATGGTGGCCATGATCGAGAGCAGTGGCCGCTTGTCGCGCATGCGGTCGGCAAGCAGCCCCAGGGGGATCTGGAAAACGAAATTACCGACGCCCATCACGGTCAAGAGCAGCGCGGCCTGTGATTCGTTGAAGCCGAGGCGCGTGGCATAGCTGGTGAACAAGGAGCCGCCGCCGACGGTGACGGCGCCGAACACGAACACTGCGGCGGTCGCCGTCGGTACCAGGAAGATGTAGCGGACGAAATGCAGCTCGGGCTTTTCGTCGACATCCGGGCTTTCGTTGCGCGCGATGAAGATCGGAATGGCGGCTGCCAGGATGATGCAGGCGCCGATGGCGAAGGGCATGAGCCCTTCGCTGCCGACAAGCGAGAACAGCAGGGGGCCGGCGGCAAAGCCGAGGGAGAAGACCGTGGAATAGAGGCCGAGCACGAAACCGCGCTTGGAAGGCGGCGAAGCCGCATTGATCCAGAATTCCGACAGGATGAACAGAGTCGTCGTCGACCCGTGGAACAGGATACGCAGCGGAAACCACAGAAGCAGGTTTTCCGCGTAGTAGAAGCCCAGCGAGCTCAGCGCGGAGAGCATGACCGCCCAGATCATCGTCTGCACGACGCCGAAGCGATGGGCGAGTTTTGTCGTGATGACCGCGGCGAGCATCGACGCCACCCCCATCATCGCGGTGTTGACCCCGATGAGGCTTGAGGGGACGCCGCGCTTTTCCAGAATGATACTGAGAAGCGGCAGGCCCAACCCGATGGCTATGCCCACGGCGGATACGGACGCGATAGCTGCGACGAGCGAGGGCCAGTGAATTTCTTCGACATGGCCGGTCTTGCCGTTCGTCGGTTCAAGCATAAACGGATCCTTGCAGCGCGTGGCGGGCGAATCGATCGGCACGTGGGATATAGAAAGGCACGGCACGGCCAAATTCAGGTAACGAGTCGGCTTTCATGAGATCGGTCATATCCCCCGGGATGGTCCTTTCGACGCCCGGCATGTTCAGACAAGAAACGCTGTCCATGTCAAGCCGTTGCCGGCAAACCAGCTCCGCTGAATCCCGAATATACGACGAATCGATATTGGCCGTGACCAAAGGGCGTAACGGCGCAAGGTGAGTTCCGCCTGCCGCGCGGGCGAGCGACTTGGGCTGGCATATGGCTTTCACGACCGGCTGTTTCCCTGATCCCAGTCGTCCGGGCTGTCGTCGTGGCCACCGAAGCCATGCATGCGGAGCGCCCATTGCAGGCCGATGACCCCGCCTTTGATGGGCTGTATGATCGCAAGCGCCGCGATCACCGTGATCGGTGCCCAGATCGCGAGGTGGACCCACATCGGCAGATTGAAGGCCATGTCCGTCAGCATGTAGCCGCCGACGACGATATGGCCGAGAACCAGGATCACCAGATAGGGCGGCAGATCGTCGGCGCGTTGATGGAAAATCTCCTCGTCGCACACAGCGCAACGATCGACCGGCTTCAGGAAGGCACCGAAGAGTTTGCCGGTGCCGCAGCGGGGACAGCGGTTCAGCATGCCACGGGTAATCGATCGCCCGAGCGGGCGCTCGCTTTCGTCTGCGCCACCATAGCGCATGGTGGGATCGGATGGGCTGCCCGTCATGAATGCTCTTCCTTCCTGGCGGCAACCGTCCCTTACCGGCGGCCGCGCGGTGGTCTCGTGCCCGGCGCTTTGCGCGCCTGATTTTGATTGCGGCGGGTCGCCTTATGGAAAGAGCGTACCGCCGTCGGCATCGACCGTCCGTCGCTCAGCATTTCGAAGCGCAGCGCGCCCGCAAGCGGCACGGCCTCCACCAGCCGTACGCTCACCTCGTCGCCAAGGCGATAACCGAGCCCCGTCTTCTCGCCTGTCAGCGCCTGATGCGCCTCGTCATAGATGAAGTAATCGGTGCCGAGCGTAGATATAGGGATGAAACCGTCGGCGCCATAGTCCGGCAGGGTGACAAAAAGTCCCGACTTGGTGACGCCGCCGACGCGCGCCTCGAATTCCGCGCCCACACGCCCGGCGAGATGATGGGCGATCAGCCGGTCGACGGTCTCGCGTTCCGCCGCCATGGCGCGGCGCTCGAATGTCGAGATTTCCGCGGCGATGTCGTCGAGGGCAGCTTCCTCATCCGACGTGATTCCACCTTCGCCGAGGCCAAGCGAGCCGACGAGCGCGCGATGTACGATCAGATCCGCGTAGCGGCGGATGGGAGACGTGAAATGGGCGTATTTCATCAGGTTCAGGCCGAAATGCCCGATATTATCAGGGCTGTAGATCGCCTGGCTCTGCGAGCGCAGCACCATCTCGTTGACCATGGTCTGATGCGGCGTCCCATCGGCTTTCGCCAGAATGCCGTTGAAGCTGTTGGCCCGGACATTGCCGCCCTTGGGCAGCGATATGCCGAGTGTCGCCAGGAATTCGCGCAGCACTTCCTGCTTGGCGAGCGTTGGGCCGTCATGGATGCGAAAGATAAGTCCCTGTTTCTTCTTCTCCAGCGTCTCGGCCGCAGCCACGTTCGCCTGGATCATCATTTCTTCGATGAGCTTGTGCGCATCGAGGCGCGGCGGCACGACGACGCGATCGACGGTGCCGTCGGGCTTCAGCAGGATCTTGCGCTCCGGCATATCCAGTTCGAGCGGCTGGCGCCGCTCGCGGCCCTTCTTCAGGATTTCATACGCGTGCCAGAGAGGTCTAAGGATCGGCTCCAGCATCGGCCCGGTCTTGTCGTCGGCTTGGCCGTCGATCGCCGCCTGCGCCTGCTGGTAGGAAAGCTTGGCGGCACTCTTCATCATGATGCGATGGAAGGTGTGTCCAGCCTTGCGGCCTTCTCTGGAGAAGATCATCCGGACGGCGAGGGCAGGGCGATCGACGCCTTCCTTGAGCGAGCAGAGATCGTTGGAAATGCGCTCTGGAAGCATCGGCACGACACGGTCGGGGAAATAGACCGAATTGCCGCGCTTCAGCGCCTCGCGATCAAGCGGGGAATTGGGGCGCACATACCAGGAAACGTCGGCAATGGCGACCGTGACGATAATGCCGTCGGGATTGTCAGGCGAGGGGTCCATTTCGGCGTAGACGGCATCGTCGTGGTCCTTCGCGTCGGCCGGATCGATGGTGATCAGCGGCAGGCTGCGCCAGTCCTCGCGATGCGACATGCTCGCCGGCTTGGCTGCATCCGCCTCCGCGATCACGGCGGCTGGGAATACGTGCGGAATGCCGTGCGCGTGGATGGCGATCATCGAGATCGCCTTTTCCGAGGCGACGGAGCCGACGACCGACAGTACCTTGGCGCGCGGCAGGCCGAAACGGCCGAGGCGGGCCACTTCGACTTCGACCAGATCGCCGTCCTTGGCTTCGCCGGTATAGTCCGGATCGATTACCATTTCCTCGCCGCGCCGTTCGATCGGCATCAGCCGGCCGCCGCCACCTGGCGTCTCGCGGAAGACGCCCATGGACGCGCCCCTCCGCTTGTCGATGACCTTGATGATGCGCGCGGTATAGGCCGGACCGCCACGATCCACCGCCGAGAAGATCTTGGCAAGGATGCGGTCGCCCATGCCGGCGACGGGCGCCTTGCCCTTGCCGTTGCGGCCGGCGGGCGAGGAGGATTGCTTGATCATCACGGCCGGCGCCACGCCGTTTTCCTCGGCCCACTCAGCGGGGCGGCCGATCAATCCGCCATCCTTGTCGCGCGTGGTGATATCAAGAACGGCGATCGGCGGCAGAGCGCCGGGGCGGATGAGCGACTTGCGGCTCTTCTGCACCATGCCGTCTTCTTCGAGCTCGCGCAGGAGATTCTTCAGCTCGACACGGCTCTCACCCTTCAATCCGAAGGCCTTGGCGAGTTCGCGCTTCGAAGCCTGCTGCGGATGCTCGGCGATGAAGCGCAGGATGATTTCGCGCGGCGGCAACGTGCCGTGAACGATCGCCATCATCGGCTCGGCGTCGCCGCTTGCCTTACCGGCGCGGCCGGGCTTGCCGGAACGTCGTTCCGACGATGAAATCCTGCCGCGTGGTTCTCTGCTCACTCTGCGCTCTTCTTTTTCGCTGCCGTCTTGGCCGCAGGCTTCTTTGCAGCTGCTTTCGGCTTGGCGGTCGTTTTCGTCACTTTTGCGCCGGCGGCCGCAGTCTTTGCCTTGGCGGGCGCCCTCTTCGTCGTGCCGCCGCCCTTGCCGGTCTTTGCAACGATCAGAGCCAGGGCTTCCTCGACTGTGATCGCCTGCGGGTCCGTGCCTTTCGGCAGGGTAGCGTTGACTTTGCCCCAGTTGACATAGGGGCCGTATTTCCCGTCACGAACGGTAATCGAGCCGCCGCCGTCCGGATGCGCGCCGAGATCCTTCAATGCAGCCGGCGTACCACCGCGTGCTCCGCCACCTGCCTTGCTCTGCTTTTCGGCAAGGACTGTCACGGCGCGGTTCAGGCCGACGGTGAAGACATCCTCGACGGTTTCGAGGTTGGCATAGCTGCCGTCATGCAGCAGGAACGGCCCGTAACGGCCGATGCCGGACGAGATCATCTTGCCGCTTTCAGGATGTTTGCCGATATCGCGCGGCAACGAGATCAACGCCATCGCTTTCTCGTAATCGATATCCTCGGGCTTCCAGCCCTTCGGTAGCGAGGCGCGCTTGGCATCCTTGCCATCGCCGCGCTGGATATAGGGTCCGAAGCGACCGGAACGCAGCGTCAGCTCTTCGCCGGTGACCGGATCCGCGCCGAGTGCCTTCGGCTCGTTCAGACCGGTGGATTCGGCTTCGGCGCCGCCTTCCGAGGAGAGCTGGCGCGTATAGTTGCATTCCGGATAGTTCGAGCAGCCGACGAAGGCGCCGTATTTGCCGAGCTTCAGCGACAGGTTGCCCGTGCCGCACACCTGGCAGATGCGCGGATCGCTGCCATCCTCGCGCTTCGGGAAGACGAGCGGCGCCAGCGCCTCGTTCAGCGCGTCGAGCACATTGGTGACGCGCAGCTCCTTCGTGTCCTCGATCTGGGCGAAGAAATCGCGCCAGAAATCGCGCAATACGTCCTTCCAGTTCAATTCGCCAGCGGAGATGCGATCGAGCTTTTCTTCCAGATCGGCAGTGAAGTCGTATTCGACGTATTTGGTGAAGAAGCTTTCGAGGAAGGCGGTCACCAGCCGGCCCTTGGCCTGCGGCACCAGCTTTCGCTTGTCGATCGTCACATAGTCACGGTCGCGCAGCGTCGCCAGCGTCGCCGCATAGGTCGACGGGCGGCCGATGCCGAGCTCTTCCATCTTCTTGATGAGCGAAGCTTCCGAATAGCGCGGCGGCGGTTCCGTGAAGTGCTGCGTCGAATTGATCTTCTGCTTGGCGAGGTTTTCGCGCGCATTGATCTCGGGCAGACGGCCATCTTCGTCGTCGGCATCGTCGCTCTGCTCGCCGTCTTCCTTCTGGTCGGTGTAGGCGGCAATGAAACCGTCAAAGCGGATCACGGAGCCGACGGCGCGCAGGCCGGCCTTCTCGCCGGCATTGTCGGCGAGAATCTCGACGGTGGTGCGCTCGATCTCGGCGGAGGCCATCTGGCTGGCGATGCCGCGCTTCCACACGAGGTCATAGAGTCTCAGCTGGTCGGCATCGAGGAATTTGCGGACGCGGTCCGGTGTGCGATCGAAATCCGTCGGGCGGATCGCTTCGTGTGCTTCCTGGGCGTTCTTCGCCTTGGTCGAGTAGAAGCGCGCCTTTTCCGGCAGGTAGCGGTTGCCGAATTGATCGGCGATCGCCGCGCGTGCCGCATCGATCGCTTCCGGCGCCATCTGCACGCCGTCCGTACGCATATAGGTAATGAGACCGACGGTCTCACCGCCGATGTCGACACCTTCATAGAGCTTCTGTGCGACCTGCATGGTGCGCGAAGCGGAGAAGCCGAGTTTGGAGGAAGCGGCCTGCTGCAGGGTGGAAGTGGTAAACGGCGGGCTCGGATTGCGCTTGACGGGCTTTGCCTCGACGCTGTCGACGACATAGGCGGCGCCTTCCAGCAACGCCTTCAGCTTGCCGGCCTCTTCGCCGTTGCCAATCGCGCGCGGCTGCAGGCGTTTGCCGTCGGCGGACACGAGGCGAGCCTCAAATTCGTCGCCGCGCGGCGTCTTCAGGATGGCCGAAAGGTTCCAGTATTCTTCCGAAATGAAGCGCTCGATTTCGGATTCACGGTCGCAGACGAGGCGAAGCGCGACAGACTGCACACGGCCGGCCGAGCGGGCGCCGGGCAGCTTGCGCCACAGAACCGGCGACAGATTGAAGCCGACGAGATAATCGAGGGCGCGGCGGGCGAGATAGGCGTCGACCAGCGGCACGTCGATGTCGCGCGGGTCGGCCATCGCGTCGAGCACGGCCTTCTTGGTGATGGCGTTGAAGACGACGCGCTTCACGGGCTTGCCGTTGATCACACGCTTCTTGTTGAGCAGGTCGAGCACATGCCAGGAAATCGCTTCGCCTTCGCGATCCGGGTCGGTCGCTAGAAACAGGCCGTCGGCGGATTTCACCGCGTCAGCGATGTCCTTCATGCGCTTTTGCGAAGCGCCATCGACTTCCCAGAGCATTTCGAAGTCCTGGTCCGGCAGCACCGAACCGTCTTTGGCGGGCAGGTCACGCACATGGCCGAAGGAGGCAAGAACCTTATATCCGGGTCCCAGATATTTGTTGATTGTCTTAGCCTTGGCAGGCGATTCTACCACTACAACGTTCATCATTAAGTCTCTGAATAGGAGGTCGTGCCGAAACAAGGCACGGGAGAAGCCGAGTTTTTTCGTCTCCCCGGCCCTCCGACATGGACAGGGAAATCGTCGCGGTCAAGAGGCGATGTCAATTTTTGCGCCTGGCGCGACGATGCGATGCTTAGAATTGGTATGCGCGTCACAGTTTTCAATCCAGCATGGAGAGCGACACGAGCCCGCCGGGATGGCGATGCAGCCGGCCGGCCATATCGAGCTCGAGAAGAACGGAATGGATCGAGGATATCGGCAGGCCTGTATGCCTGACGATGTCGTCGATCTCGACCGGTGTCGGCCCGAGCGCATCGACGATGTGATCGCGTTCAGCATCAGCGGGCGGTGCGGAGAACGGTTTGCTCCGTTCGACTGGCGCTTCGGAAGGGCGAGGGCGGAAGAGATCGGGCTCAGCCAGCGGCCGCAGAGCATCGACGATATCGTTCGGCGTGGTCACGATCATCGCGCCGTCCTTCAGCAGGCCGTTGGTGCCTTCGCAGCGCGGATCGAGCGGCGAGCCGGGAACGGCAAAGACCAGCCGGCCGAATTCGCCGGCAAGGCGCGCGGTGATGAGCGAGCCGGAGCGGGTCGCCGCCTCGATGACGACGACGCCGAGCGAGATGCCCGATATCAACCGGTTGCGGCGCGGGAAGTCGCGAGCCCGCGGCTCCCATCCGAACGGCATTTCGCTGACTGCAAGCCCGTTGCCGTCCCATATGTCGTTGAGCAGGCCGATATTCTCAGGCGGGTAGGGCTGATCCAGCCCGCCGGCCATGGCGGCGATCGTGCCGGTCTCGAGGCTGGCGCGATGGGCTGCCGTATCGATGCCGCGGGCAAGCCCGGAGATGACAACGTATCCGGCCTCGCCGCAGGTGCGGGCGATCATTGCGGTGAACTTGGCCCCGCTGATCGAGGCATTGCGCGAGCCGACGATGCCGATTGCCGGACGGGTTGCCGTCGGGACATTGCCTTTGACCGCAAGAAGCGGTGGCGCGCCATCGATCTCGCGGAGCGCGGGCGGATAATCCGGCTCGCCGATGCCGACGAAGCGCGCACCGAACCGATGCATCGCTTCCAGTTCCCGCAGAGCGTCGCGCTCGTCGGCAATGCGGATCGCCCGCGTCGAGCCGCCGCGCTGGGAAAGCTCCGGTAGCATGGCAAGCGCCGCCTCTGCCGAGCCGTAGTGATTGATGAGATGGCGAAAGGTGGATGGACCGACATTGTCGGAGCGGATAAGCCTGAGCCAGGCGATCCTTTGTTTTTCGGTCAGCGCAACTCCGGTCCGTCTTGCGCTGCCTGTATCCATTACCCCTTCGCTCCGATCTTGCCTTCCGTTCCGGCCGCCAGCCGGGCGATGTTGGCTCTGTGTTTGTACCAGGAGATGACCGTCATCAGCGCCATGGCGCCGGCGATCTTGTCGACGCCCAATATCCACAATACAACCGGGATGGCAAGGGTTGCAACCAGCGCGGAGAGTGACGAGTAACGGGTGGTGAAGGCGATGGCGAGCCAGACGATCGCGAAAATCAAGGCCATCAGCGGAGCCAGACCGAGCAGGATGCCCAGATAGGTCGCAACGCCCTTGCCGCCCTTGAAGCCGATCCAGACCGGGAAGATATGACCGATGAAGGCCGCGAAACCGGCGAGCACCGCGGCGTCATTGCCGAAGAAATGCGCGACGATCAACACGGCGACGGTGGCCTTGAAGGCGTCGAGCAGCAGGGTGGCGGCCGCAAGCCCCTTGTTGCCGGTGCGCAGCACATTGGTTGCGCCGATATTGCCCGAGCCGATCTTGCGGACGTCACCGAGGCCTGCCATGCGCGTCAGCAAGAGGCCGAACGGGATGGAGCCGAGCAGGTAGCCGATGACGAGGGCTGCCAGCGCTGTCTCCGGGGTAAGCTGCCAAGTCCAGAAATCCGCCATCACGTCTTGTTCTCCGTAAACCCTGGGCCTGCTCTAGAGACTGTGAACCAGCTTGCCGGCGACATAGGTTGCAACCGCCCGGCCGCTCATTCTTGCATCCTCGAAAGGTGTATTCTTCGAGCGCGACAGAAGCATTTCTTTGGCGACAAGCCAAGGCTCGTCGAGATCGATCAAGGCAATATCCGCCTTCGCGCCCGGCTTCAGCGTGCCGGCATCGAGACCGAAGATCTGGGCCGGCCGCGTCGACAGGGCATCGATCAGCCGCATCAGGCTGATCTCACCGCTATGATGGAGGCGAAGGGCGGCGGCCAGCAGCGTTTCCAGCCCGACTGCGCCGTCCTCAGCCTCTGCGAACGGCAGGCGCTTGGTGTCCACGTCCTGCGGGTCGTGTGAGGAAACGATGATGTCGATGGTGCCGTCCGCCAGCGCCTGGATCATGCCCGTGCGGTCGTCCTCGGACCGCAGCGGCGGGTAGAGCTTGAAGAAGGTGCGGTATTCGCCGATGTCGTTCTCGTTCAGCGCGAGATTGTTGATCGAGATGCCGCAGGTGACCTTGGCGCCGCGCGCGCGGGCAAGGCGGATGGCTTCAGCCGATTCAGGCACGGAAATCATGGCGGCGTGATAGTGGCTGCGCGTCAGCGCCGCAATGCGCAGGTCGCGCTCGAGCGGGATGAGTTCGGCCTCCTTCGGGATGCCTGACAGCCCGAGCCAACTCGCAAGCAACCCTTCATGCATGACGCCGTTGGCGCCGAGATACTTGTCGCGGGTCTCGCAGGAAATGACCGCGCCGAATTCCCGCGCATAGGTCATCAGCCGCCGCAGGACCTGTGTGTCGTAGACTGCGGAATGCGCATCGGTGAAGGCAACCGCGCCGGCCGCCCGCAGAAGGCCGATTTCCGTCATCTCCTCGCCGGCAAGACCCTTGGTGAGGGCGGCGGCCGGATAGACATTGACGACCGCGGTGTCGCGCGCCGTCTTTCTGACGAATTCCACCAGGGCGATGTCGTCGATGACGGGATGGGTGTCCGGCATCATGATGAAGGAGGTGACGCCGCCGGCCGCGGCCGCGCGGCTCGCCGAGGCGATCGTTTCGCGATGCTCGCCGCCAGGCTCGCCGACATGGACGCGGGCGTCGACCAGACCCGGCACGGCCACGAGGCCGGTGCAATCCCGTACCGTCGCGCCCTTCGGCGTCGGGTGGCCTTTCGCATCCTTGCCGGCGGCGACGATGATGCCGCCTTCGACCACGATCGCACCGACCTCGTCGAGATTACGGGAGGGGTCGATGATGCGGACATTCTGCAGGACGATCGAGTTGTTCATGCGCCTGATACCTCGCTGCGAGGTCCTTGGTTCTGTGAGACGAGCAGCACTTCCATGACTGCCATGCGCACGGCGACACCCATTTCCACCTGCTCGGCGATGACGCTTTGAGGACCGTCGGCCACCTCGGATGCGATCTCGACCCCTCGGTTCATCGGCCCCGGATGCATGACGAGCGCATCCTCCTTGGCAGCTTTGAGCGTCTCGGCGTCCAGCCCGTAAAAATGATAGTATTCGCGCACCGATGGCACGAAGGCGCCGGACATGCGTTCGCGTTGCAGCCGCAGCATCATGACGACGTCGGCATCCTTCAGCCCTTCCTTCATCGAATGGAAGACCTCGACGCCCATGTCGGCAATGCCCGCGGGCAGCAGGGTAGCGGGCGCCACGACGCGGACACGAGCGCCCATGGCGTTCAGGAGCAGGATGTTGGAACGGGCAACGCGCGAATGCAGCACGTCGCCGCAGATGGCGACGATGATGCGCGAGAGCTTGCCTTTCGCGCGGCGGATCGTCAGCGCGTCGAGCAGCGCCTGGGTCGGATGTTCGTGCTGGCCATCGCCGGCGTTTACGACTGAGCAGGAGACCTTCTGCGCCAGCAGCGCAGCGGCACCTGCGCTCGAATGACGGATGACGAGCACATCCGGCCGCATGGCGTTCAGCGTCATCGCCGTATCGATCAGCGTTTCGCCTTTTTTCACGGACGAATTGCCGACCGACATATTCATCACATCGGCGCCAAGCCGCTTGCCGGCCAGCTCGAAGGAGGACTGGGTGCGCGTCGATGCTTCAAAGAAAAGATTGATCTGCGTGAGACCGCGAAGCGTCGACGTCTTCTTCTCACGCTGGCGGCTTATCTTGACCGCCTCGTCGGCCTTGTCGAGAAGATAGGTTATATCCTGCTCGGTAAGACCCTTGATGCCGATGAGGTGGCGGTGGGGAAAGAAGACCATGGACCTGCCCTCTGGATGTCGTCAGGGGGTCTATAGAGAGGGAGCGCCAAAGGGGCAAGCGCGCGCATGTGACAAGGTCGCGTGTTCCCCATGCAATTTCGCTCGAATCCGGTTACAGCAGCTATGCTGTTAGGAGACAAAACTTCCGGTTTCCTTTTGCAACCCTCTTGCTCTAAAAGCGAAATATGACCCAACAGACCCGGACTGATGACCCATTTGCCGACCTGAACCAGCCGAGCCTCTGGTCCGGCATCAATGCCTATCGTTCCGATCCGTTGATAGTCGATCTGACCTCCGGCCTGCCGCGTTCGACACGGGAAGACCTGGAGCAGCTCGGTCGCTTCGTCACCTCGCACGAGGCGCAGGAACTGGCGCGCATGGCGAACCAGGGCACCCCGCAACTGCGCACCCACGGTCCGCGCGGCGAGCGTCTCGATGTGGTCGAATTCCATCCGGCCTGGCACGCGCTGATGCGCCGTTCGATGTCGTCGGGCCTGCATTCCTCGATCTGGGATGCGCAGGCCGATCCCGAAGCGGTGGGGCAGTCGCACAAGGTGCGCGCGGCCCGCTTCTATCTGACCGCGCAGCTCGAATGCGGCCATCTCTGCCCGCTGACGATGACCAGCGCGTCCGTGGCAGCCATGATGGCGTCGCCAGCCGTCCAGAAGGACTGGGCGCCGAAGATCCTGTCGCGCAGATATGATTCTTCCAACAAGCCGGCCATGCAGAAGACAGCCGTCACCATCGGCATGGGCATGACGGAGAAGCAGGGCGGCACCGATGTGCGCGCCAACCGGACGGCCGCCGACAAGGTGAGCGAGGGCATCTACAGGCTCTCCGGCCATAAATGGTTCATGTCGGCGCCGATGAGCGACGCCTTCATCATGCTGGCCCAGACCAAGGAGGGCCTTGGCTGTTTCCTCGTGCCGCGGCTGCTCGAGGATGGCTCGGCCAACGGCCTGCAATTCCAGAGGCTGAAGGACAAGCTCGGCAATCGCTCGAACGCCTCCTCGGAGGTCGAATTTACCGACACCTTCGGCTTCCTGCTCGGGACGCCCGATGCCGGCATCCGCACGATCCTCGACATGGTGACGCTGACACGGCTCGATTGCGCGCTGGCGTCGGCCGGCATCATGCGGGCTTCGTTGGCCGAAGCCGTGCATCATGCGCGCGGCCGCAGCGTCTTCGGCAAGATGCTGGTCAAACAGCCGATCATGACGCGCGTGCTCGCCGACATGGCGCTCGATGTCGCTGCCGCGACTGCGCTCGCCTTCCGTTTGGCCGAAGCCTTCGACAAAGCGAGCGGCAGCACTGAAGACGCCGCCTACGCCCGCGTCATGACGCCGGTCGCCAAATACTGGTGCTGCAAGATCGCTCCGGCGCTGATTTATGAAGCGATGGAGTGCATCGGCGGCAGCGGCTACATCGAGGAGCGCCCGATCGCCCGCCATTACCGGGAAGCACCGGTCAATGCGATCTGGGAAGGGTCCGGCAACGTCATGGCGCTCGACGTTCTCAGAGTCTTGAACCGGGGCAAGGACCTGTTCGAAACCGTCTTCGCCGGCCTTGCCCGCGATCTCGGGCCCGCCGGCAAGAAGACCATCGAGGTGCTGCGCGCGGCCATGGCGCTTTGCGAGCAGGATGAGGGGGCAGCCCGCCTCCTGGTCGAACAGATGGCGCTCGCCGCCGGTGCGGCCGAGCTCTATCGCCTCGGCGCGGGCAAGATCGCCGATGCCTTCATCGAGACCCGGCTGGCCGGCGGCTGGCGCGCCACCTACGGCATGCTCGATGCGCGCTTCGACGCCAGCTATATCGTCGACCTTCTCTATCCGCCGGCGACATAGAATTTGCGCTAGCGATTGCCGGGCTCGCAGCGGCATCGCCGATTGTCGCGATACCAATATTTACTATGTTGGTATCGGCATAGGAGTGTTTACATGGCCCGCAACACATCCGTTTCGCTTGGTGATCATTTCAGCGCCTTTATCGAAGCTCAGATTCAGACGGGCCGATACGGCTCTGCCAGCGATGTTCTTCGCGCAGGTTTGCGTCTGCTTGAAGAGCATGAAGCGAAGGTCAGGGCTCTTCAGGATGCATTGATTGCTGGTGAGGAATCCGGAAAGCCTGCCCCCTTCGATAACGCCGCATTCCTGAGGCGGATGCGCGCGACATATGGCGAATAGTCCTCGAAAGTACGGCCTGTCCCCGCTAGCGGGGCCGATCTTGAAGACATCTGGCGATATACCGTCGAGAACTGGTCCGTAAAGCAAGCGGAAGCCTACCATGCAGAATTCGTCGAAGCCTTCGAGGGATTGGCGTCCGGTCTGAAAATCGGGCGTCGCATCCATATCCGCGAAGGTTATTTCAACATGCCATCGGCTCCCACTTGATCTACTATCTTCTGCTGCTGCTGGATGCGGAAGTCGCCATCATTCGCGTGTTGCATCGGCGAATGGATGTAAGTCGGCACCTCTGAAGAGACATTGGAGTTTTGATTGTTGGCCGCACAAGATTCTCACGTCAGCTCGCAGAGGCTCCCATGATCAACCTCCGTCAGGTCCAATCCGATGATATCGACCAGCTCTATGCCATCTCGCTGCTGACCGGTGACGCCGGCAAGGATGCGACGGCGCTTCACCGCGATGGCCGTTTGATCGGGCACATCTATTCCGCGCCCTATGCTGCACTCCACCCTGAGATGGTTTTCGTCGCTGAGGATGACGAAGGCGTCTTCGGTTATATCGCGGGCGTTTTCGATACGGTTGCTTTCGAAGAGCGCCTGGAGCGTGAGTGGTGGCCGGATCTGCGGCGCCGGTACGCCGATCCCGTCGGTGATCCGGCACTCTGGGATGCCGATCAGCGCCGGATATCGACAATCCATCATCCGAAACGGACGCCTGCCATTCTCACCGATCCATTTCCCGCACATATTCATATGAACCTGCTGCCGACGGCTCAGGGAAAAGGCGTCGGCACGGCGTTGCTGGAGCGCTGGATGGCGTACGCCAGCGCCAGCGGCGTTAAAGGGGTTCATCTTGGCGCCAATTCCGGCAATCATGGCGGTATCCGTTTCTGGTCGTCGCGAGGCTTCGTACCGGTGGAACTGCCGCCCGATCTGGCGTCGGAAACGACCGTATGGTTCGGCCGGTATCTCTAAATCTGTGGATTCGCAGGCTTTGACGGTGCTGCCGATCACACCTTTGTTGTTCGCGCCAATTCGACTTGTTACTCACCGCTCGGTGACAGATTGGAGCTGAGTCGATGGCCGTTGCAAACGCAGCCGTTAAAATCCTGATGGAAGCGCCCGTTCCGGAAAAGCGGATGCGCAACCGCGCCGCAACCGAGCAGGCGATTCTCGATGCCGCCAAGCGGCTCCTTGCGGAGGAGGGGTTCCAGAATTTCGGTATCAACGCGGTAGCGCGTGGCGCCGGCTGCGACAAGCAGCTGATCTATCGCTATTACGGTGGGCTCGACGGACTGGTGGAAGCCATCGGTGCGGATCTCGGAAGCTGGGTGAAGGATCGCATTCCCGACGATACCGGCGGCATGTTTCTTCTGACCTATGGCGATCTGATGGAGCGGCTTGCCCTGTTGTTTCTCGATGCGTTGCGCGCCGATCCGCTGATGCGCCGTATCGTTGCCTGGGAAGTATCCGAAAACAGCGAGCAGGTTCGCAGGCTCTCAGAGGCCCGCTCCAAGGCACTCGCCGGCTGGATCGAGCGCATGCGCGGCTCGCTCACCCCGCCGAAGGGGATCGACGCACAGGCGGTCAACGCCATGATCTTTGCCGCCATCCAACATGTCGTGCTTTCTGCCACGGTCAGCAATCAATGCGCCGGCCTTGTCTTGAAAACCGCTAGGGATTGGGAGAAGGCGGCAACGGCGCTGAAGCGGATCGTGCGCGGCGTCTACGGCTGATACCGGCGCTCATCCGGGAGATATCCACAAGCCCGCCGCGCCGTTAACCTTAACAAATGGTTTACATTGCGCCGCAACGGTTAACTCGGCAGTGTGAAAAGACCGATTGTTAACTATTAAGCGTGCAGCCATGGGGTCCAGACCCACAAAATTAGTGTTTCTTGTCACGGCGATGATGTTCTTCGCCGTGCTGGCCCTAGATATGACGTTGCCCGCGATGGTGTTGAGCGCCATGGCGCTGTCGAACTGGCTCGTCCTTTCGGCTGGGACGACGCAATATCCGCGTCGAAGAGGTGCCGCATGAAGTGGTTGCTGATTTGCTGGGCTGGGCCCGTCTCGTTTATCGGGGCATGGTATTATCTGTCGTACTACGACATGAGCTTCGGCATCTTCATGCTGACGCGGCAGATGCATGACCTGGTGTTCGAGATCTACGGCAAGATCCTCGGCATTCCGCCGGAAGCCATCCCGCCGCTCGTCGCCCGCGCCATCGCCTTCGACAGTCTGCTGGTTTTCGCGATCTTCGGCTTTCGCCGGCGCGCCGCCATCATGGGCTGGTGGAGGCACCGTCAGGAGTCGAGATCGGACAAGGTTGCTCTGCCGAGCGCCGAAAGCCTGTCCAAGGCTCCCTGAAGAATAAAGCTCGCAGCGGCCGAATCGATGCGCTCGGCCCGCTTGGCACGCGAGACGTCCATTTCCAGAAGCGCCCGTTCGGCCGCAACCGTCGAAAGCCGCTCATCCCAGAAGACGAAGGGCAGGGCGGTCTTGTCGGCCATGCTGCGCACGAAGGCGCGCGTCGCCTGCACCCGCGGCCCCGAAGAACCGTCCATATTGACAGGCAGGCCGATAATAAAGGCCGCCACCCTTTCCTTCTCGGCGAAGGCGAGCAAAGTCTGAGCATCCTGGGTGAACTTCACCCGCTTGATCACCGGGCGCGGCGTGGCGAAGCGGCGGCCGAGATCGGACATCGCAAGTCCGATCGTCTTGGTGCCGAGATCGAGGCCGGCGACCGCCTGCCCGGGCAGGAGCGTCGCGGCTAGGTCTTCGATGGTCAGCGTCGTCATCAAGGTCTCGCTCTCGTCAAAACAAATTGAAGTTCGAACCGCTTTTCTTTGCCGCGGTTTGAGATATCTCCTAGACACCAGCCTGCCATTTCAAATCAAGCATTAAGGAGAAATCCAATGAAGATCACCTGGCTCGGCCATGCCGCTTTTCGCATCGAAACGGCAAAGGCCAAAATATTGATCGATCCTTTTCTGACGTATAACTCTTCCTTTGCCGCCGCTGGCCTCGATATCAAGGATGTTGCCTCGGGTGTGACCCATATCCTATTGACCCACGGCCATGGCGATCACGTCGGCGACACGGTTCAGATCGCCAAGGATACGGGCGCCGTCGTTCTCGCCAATGCCGATCTGGCCTCCTGGCTCGGCACCAAGGGCGTCGAGAAGCTGGAAATGGGCAATACCGGCGGCACCGTTGGTCTCGGCGGCTTCTCAGCCACATTCACCAATGCGCTGCATTCGTCCGCCCAGATCACCGAAGACGGCGTTTCCCACGCGCTCGGCAATCCCAACGGCCTGATGCTGCATTTCGACGACGAGCCGACGCTGTTCCACATGGGCGATACCGATATCTTCTCCGACATGGCCCTGATCAACGAGTTGCATCAGCCCGATATCGGCATCGTGCCGATCGGCGACCGCTTCACCATGGGCGGTGCCGTTGCTGCGCTCGCCTGCCAGCGCTTCTTCAACTTCAAGACCGCCATCCCCTGCCACTACGGCACCTTCCCGATCATCGATCAGACCCCGGAAAAGTTCGTTGCCGGCATGGAGGGCTCGAAGACCGCAGTTGCCGCGCCGAAGGTGGGCGAGAGCGTTTCTGCCTGACGATACCCGTTGCGTATGGCGGACATGGCCTTTATAGCGTGAAGCAAATCCGCTTTTGTGGATAATCTTGCTATCCGGAGAATGCCATGTCCGTCGATCTCGCCACTGTCAAACGCGTCGCCCATCTTGCCCGCATCGCCGTCAATGAAGACGAAGCGCAGCGGATGATGGGCGAACTCAACGGCATTCTGGGCTTCGTCGAACAGCTTTCTGAAGTCAATGTCGATGGCGTCGAGGCCATGACCTCCGTGACGCCGATGGCGATGAAGAAGCGCGCGGACGAAGTGACCGACGGCAACAAGGCCGCCGACATCGTCGCCAATGCGCCGAATACCGATCAGAATTTTTTCCTGGTTCCCAAAGTCGTCGAATAAAGGCTTCCTTTTAGCCCGTTCCGACCCGTTGCCTATTTCCAGATCTGAAGCGAAACAAAATGAGCGAACTGACCAGCCTGACCATTGCCGAAGCCCGCGACAAGCTGCGCGCCAAGGACATCACCGCCACCGAACTGACCGAAGCCTATCTTTCGGCGATCGACGCGGCCAACGGTCAGCTCAATGCCTATATCGCCGTGACGCCGGAAAAGGCGCGCGAGATGGCCAAGGCTTCGGACGCGCGGCTTGCCGCCGGCAAGGCCGGCGCGCTCGAAGGCATTCCGCTCGGGATCAAGGATCTGTTCGGCACCGAAGGCATCCACACTCAGGCTTGCAGCCACATTCTCGATGGTTTCAAGCCTCGCTATGAATCGACCGTTACGCAGAACCTCTGGAACGACGGCGCCGTCATGCTCGGCAAGCTCAACATGGATGAGTTTGCCATGGGCTCCTCCAACGAGACTTCGTATTACGGCCCGGTCATCAACCCTTGGCGTGCCGAGGGCTCGAACCAGCAGCTCGTTCCGGGCGGCTCATCCGGCGGTTCGGCTGCTGCCGTTGCAGCCCACCTCTGCGCCGGCGCCACGGCGACCGATACCGGCGGCTCCATCCGCCAGCCAGCTGCCTTCACCGGCACCGTCGGCATCAAGCCGACCTATGGCCGTTGCTCGCGCTGGGGCATTGTCGCCTTCGCTTCGTCGCTCGACCAGGCTGGCCCAATCGCCCGCGACGTTCGCGATGCCGCCATCCTCCTGAAGTCGATGGCAAGCGTCGATGCCAAGGACACGACCTCGGTCGACCTGCCGGTGCCGGATTACGAAGCCTCGCTCGGCCAGTCGCTGAAGGGCATGAAGATCGGCATCCCCAACGAATATCGCGTCGACGGTATGCCGGAAGAGATCGAAACGCTCTGGCAGCAGGGTATCGCCTGGCTGAAGGACGCCGGCGCCGAGATCGTCAACATCTCTCTGCCGCACACCAAATACGCGCTGCCGGCCTATTACATCGTCGCGCCCGCCGAAGCATCCTCGAACCTCGCGCGCTACGATGGTGTCCGCTACGGCCTGCGTGTCGACGGCAAGGATATCGTCGACATGTACGAGAAGACGCGTGCTGCCGGCTTCGGCCAGGAAGTGAAGCGCCGCATCATGATCGGCACCTATGTTCTCTCGGCCGGCTATTACGACGCATACTACCTGCGCGCCCAGAAGGTCCGCACGCTGATCAAGCGCGATTTCGAGCTTGCCTTCCATGCCGGTGTCGACGCCATCCTGACGCCCGCCACGCCGTCCTCCGCCTTCGGCATCGCCGACGAGGATCTCGCTTCAGATCCGGTAAAGATGTACCTCAACGACATCTTCACGGTGACGGTCAACATGGCCGGTCTCCCCGGCATCGCCGTCCCCGCCGGCCTCGACCCGAAGGGCCTGCCGCTCGGCCTCCAGCTCATCGGCAAGCCGTTTGAAGAGGAAACCCTGTTCAAGACCGCCCACGTCATCGAACAGGCCGCCGGCAAGTTCACGCCGGCGAAGTGGTGGTAAGCACCATAATTTGAGGTCCATGACCGACGCCGACCACGAAACGGCCGGCGCGGTCGGCTTTGCCGCTCGGTGGAGCGGCGACGCTTTGGATGCAAGATTCAAAAGTCCTGACGTTATTGCGGCCGTCGGTCGAGAATGCTTCTCTGACCCCTTCATGGCCAAAGACGAAGTCATCGTCTCCGAGGTTGATGGTCGCGTCACCGGCTGGATCGCGCGCGAAGACCATCGCCATCACATTTTGGACCGAAATACGATCATAAATTGCAGCAGGCCGCTTGGTCTTGTCCTCTGCAACCGAATCGGAAGGTCTCTTCATGCTCAAGCAAGTCACGGCGATCCTGCTTCTCAGTGTGGCATTTCCTGCAATTTCGCTGGCGGCGGACAACGGGGCCATTCGCGCCATTACCTTGTCCTCGGGTGGCCTTGCCGAGGTCTCTCGATCCGCGGCAGTCGGTAGCGACGGCGTGGTCCGGCTCGAGGTGCCTCTCGACCAAGTTGATGACATGCTCAAGAGCCTTGTGGTCAATGAGACCGACGGCTCCGTGGCCGGTTTCTCGCTGGCGGGGCCGCAACCTCTAGAGGAAACCTTCAAAGGCCTGCCGTTTACGCCGGAAGCGCTCTCATCCGTGCCGTCGCTTTTGACATCGATACAGGGCGCCGGAGTATCGGTCACCAGCGGTGGGAAAACTGTTGAAGGAAGCATTCTCGGGATCGAGATCAGGAAGGCTGGCGAGAGTGCGCCGGTTCCGCTGCTGACCGTTCTCGACAAGGATGGCGCTGTGGAGACGCTGGCGCTTGGCGAGGATGCGTCCGTCCGGATTGAGGATGCTGAGATGAGAGCGAAGGTTGCCAAGGCGGCGGCGGCCATTGCCCGTGGCAAGAACGACGGCAGCCGCACCATCGATATCAAGCTGAGCGGTGTGAAGAACGGCGGCGATATCGGCCTGACCTATGTGGTTCCGTCTCCGATCTGGAAAACGGCCTACAAGGTTGTGACCGAGGCAAATGGCAAGGCGCGTTTGCAGGCATGGACCGTGCTGGAAAACGCCAGCGGTGAGGATTGGAAGGGCGTCAAACTGACGTTGACGTCGGCCGAGCCAGTGACGCTGAAGCAGGGCCTGCACAAGCTCTATTGGAGACAGCGGCAAGAAGTGCCGGTCAATACGGCTTCGAATATTGCCCCTGATCTCGATAGCGGAGACCTGTCCAACAGGCAGCGGCTGTCATCGGATGCGGAGGAACCAGTAACAGCGCCCGCGCCTGCCAAGGCAATGATGGGTGGCGCCAGCAGAAAGGCAGCCGCATCTGGATACATGGCCGACGAGTTGGAAAGGCCTGCAGCGCCAATGCAAATAGCTGCTGGTAGTGCTGCCAATGCCACCGAAAGCGATATCTCGGCCACGTTCGAACTTCCGGGGACTTACGATCTGGCAAATGGCGACACCTTATCGGTGCCGATCGTGGATGCGGAGCTGGATGCCGATATGGTGGACATGTATCGGGCTGGCAGCTCATTTCCCAATCCCATCGCTGCCGTGATGCTCAAGAACACCACAGGCGTCAGCATGCCGGCGGGAATTCTGACGCTGTACGATAGCAAGATCGGCTACATCGGCGACTCCCAGCTATCCGCGCTGCCCAAGGGCGATACGCGCCTTGCCAGTTTCGCAACCGACCGAAAGGTGTCGATCAGTGAGCAGCAGACGCCGACGGAGGAGATTGCCTCTCTCAAGGTTTCCGATGGCGTGATGCAAACAATCGTCAAATACCGCCAGACGACAACATACACTGTTTCAGGGGCGCTCGACGGCGAAAGGACCGTTATTGTCGAACACCCGATTAGGGACGGTTGGTCGTTTTCGTCGGACGAAAGTCTCGGCAAGACGGCAACACACCAGCGGCTCAAGACGGTCGTGCCGGCGGCTACGGAAAAGACACTGACGGCAGTCGACGAGCAGCTTCAGAGCAACAGTTACGCTCTGGTCGATGCAGAGCCGGACATGCTGCTTGGATGGTCGGCTTCGGCCCATGACAAGGTACTTGTAGACAAGCTCGCAAACCTGGCGGAGGCGCGCAAAAAGCAGGTCGCTGCCCAGAACGATCTGGAGAGTTTCGACAACGAAATAGAGAAACTCACCAATGACCAGGAGCGGATAAGACAGAATATCGGCGCGGTTCCGGAGAACAGCGATTTGAAGAAGCGCTATTTGAAGGCTCTGGCAGATAGTGAAGACCAAATCGCTGCAGTCGGCGAAAAACGCGCCGCGATGCAAAAGGACAGCGATCGTCTGGGCAGCCAGGTGGCGGAGCTCATCAGGACATTCTGATCGCCACCTGTGCTTCGTCACATGAGCCGCACGAGCGGATGAGAGCCGCCCGACCGGGGCGGCTCTCATGTTTTCTCTACCTATTATCCAATTGCGCCCTCACCAGCCTCAGGCCCCGTTCCGTTATCCGGTAGGGATGTCCGCCGGAGGATTTGATGGCCTTTTGCTGTTTGAGCTTGCGGAAGAGCTCGATACCGAAACCGGGGTAGAGCCAGCCGTCCCGCGTGTAGCAGTTGACGGTCTCGATTTTCTTGTTTTCGGTGCGTTCGATTTCAATGCGCCCGCCTTGAGCGAGCAAATGCAGGATGCGCTGCTCTGCGCGTGAGATATCCATTGTCGTCAGAATCCGGAAAGCGCCAAAGGCGCAACAAAACGATCCGACACTCCCTTTAGGGAAGTCGGGGCTTCGTTTTCGGGCCCAGCACGCAAGAAGGCTTGCGGGCAGGGCCTTTACCGGGTCTGAGAAAAGGTAGACATCAAAACTCCATTGACGCGGCAGTTTTAAAACAGGTTGCAACCGGCGGTCAAGTTTCACTCTCGTTGGACTTGGGCCGCCACCGTGCGCTTGCTTTTATCTCGTCGCTGGAAAAAGCTGTTTTCCGGTGCTTTACTGCTGGAAACGGCGGGGGCCCGATGATCCATATTCGCAATGCGCATGAAGGGGAAGCGGAGGTACTGGCCAATATCGGCCTGCGCTCATGGCAGAAGGCCATGGGCTCGATCGGAAGTCCGGTCGAGCTTCTGGAAAGTGCAAGCGACGCCTTTTCGAATTTCACGCGCAACGTCTGGCTGACAATCACGGTCATCGAGCTGAACGGGGAGGTCGCCGGCTGGGCGGCGCGCGAGGGCCTCGATGAGACCATCTCCGATTTCTGGATCGACCCGGGGTTTCTCAGGCGAGGTCTAGGTTCGGCACTCCTGGCGCGTATCGAGCAGGACATGCGCGAACAGGGGCTGGAAAAGGTTTCGCTGCACACTCATGCCGGCAATGTCGACGCGATCGGTTTTTTCAAGGCTCGTGGCTATGAGATCAACTGGCTGTCGATCGTCTATTCCCCGAAGCTCGATAGTGATGTGCCGACCATCGGGCTTTCAAAAGCGCTGGTCGAAGATAGCGACGGCGTCTACGGTCCAGGCATATAGCGCGCCGGCGATGCCGAAAGCCTTGCGCCATCTCGCCAATTGCTCTACCTCACAAAGTTCAGAAGAACAGCATTTCAAGAGCTTCCCATGACCCTTGTCGACGTCCGCACGCCAGATCCGAAACGCTTCATTCCCGGTGCCACCGGCGATTGGGAAATCGTTATCGGCATGGAAGTCCATGCCCAGGTGTTGAGCAATTCCAAGCTCTTCTCCGGTGCCTCGACCGAGTTCGGCAAGCCGCAGAATTCCAACGTCTCGCTGGTCGATGCCGCCATGCCCGGCATGCTGCCCGTCATCAACGAGGAGTGCGTCAAGCAGGCCGTGCGCACTGGCCTCGGCCTGAAGGCGCAGATCAACAATCGTTCGATCTTCGACCGTAAGAACTATTTCTATCCCGACCTGCCGCAGGGCTATCAGATCTCGCAGTTCAAGGATCCGATCGTCGGCGAGGGCAAGATCGTCATTTCGTTGGGGCCGGATCGTCAGGGGCAGTTCGAAGATATCGAGATCGGCATCGAGCGCTTGCACCTAGAGCAGGACGCCGGCAAGTCGCTGCACGACCAGCACAGCACCATGTCTTACATCGATCTGAACCGGTCTGGTGTTGCATTAATGGAAATCGTCTCCAAGCCGGATATGCGTTCGTCGGACGAAGCCAAGGCCTACATGACAAAGCTGCGTTCGATCGTACGCTATCTCGGCACGTGCGATGGCAACATGGACGAAGGCTCGATGCGCGCCGACGTCAACGTCTCCGTGCGCCGTCCCGGTGGCGAATTCGGTACGCGCTGCGAAATCAAGAACGTCAACTCCATCCGCTTCATCGGCCAGGCGATCGAATACGAGGCTCGTCGTCAGATTGATATTCTGGAAGAGGGTGGTTCTATCGAGCAGGAAACCCGTTTGTTCGATGCAGGCTCGGGAAGGACTGAATCCATGCGCACCAAGGAAGATGCGCATGACTACCGCTATTTCCCCGATCCGGATCTGCTGCCGCTCGAATTCGATGACGCCTTCGTCAAGGAGCTTGCGGCGCACTTGCCCGAGTTGCCCGACGACAAGAAGGAGCGCTTCGTTCGCGAGCTAGGCCTGTCGATCTACGACGCCTCCGTTCTGGTCTCGGAAAAGGCGATCGCAGATTATTTCGAAGCGGTCGCTGCCGGCCGTGACGGCAAGATGGCGGCAAACTGGGTCATCAACGACTTGCTGGGTGCTCTGAACAAAATCGGCAAAGATATTGAAGAGACTCCGGTTTCGCCCGCCCAGCTCGGCGCGATCATCGATCTCATCAAGGCTGAAACCATCTCCGGCAAGATCGCCAAGGATCTGTTCGAGATCATCCTCACCGAGGGCGGCGATCCCGCAGAGATCGTCGAGGCCCGCGGCATGAAGCAGGTCACGGACACCGGCGCCATCGAAAAGGCCGTGGACGAAATCATCGCTGCAAACCCGGATCAGGTCGCCAAGGTCAAGGCCAAGCCGACGCTTGCCGGCTGGTTCGTCGGCCAGGTGATGAAGTCGACCGGCGGCAAGGCCAATCCGCAGGCCGTGCAGGCGCTGGTCAAGGCCAAGCTCGGCATCGAAGAGGAATAGTCCGGTGTTCTTCGTCCGCACCGCCGGCGAGCAGGACCTGGAAAAGGTTCGCGCTCTGCTGCGCGAAACCTGGCATGTGACCTACGACCATATCTATGGGGCCGACAAGGTCAGCGAGTTGCATGCCTCCTGGCATTCTCTGGCGTCGCTGAAGGCACGGCTGGCGAAGAAGAACGCCGAATTCCTCGTCGCCGACGACGGCAAGACGATCGGCGGCATGGGCTATGCCGCCATGTCCACGGAGATGACAAAGACTGTCGAGCTCTACATGCTCTATGTCGGCCCGCGCTACCAGCGCCAGGGCGTCGGCCGCGATATCTTCGCAGAGCTGGAAACCTGCTTTCCGGACGCAGAAGTCATGCGCCTGGAGGTCGAACCACAAAACGAGCCTGCGATCGCCTTTTACACGGCGCATGGCTTCGTCGAAGTCGGCCGCACGGAAAACTGCGGAAATGCGCAATCGGGCATTCCGGCGCTGATATTCGAGAAGCCTCTCGAAAACCACTGACAGCTAGGCAGGTCGATCATGAACAGTGCCGATTTGATCATTCGCGAAGCTCGTGAGGCTGACCTTCCTTCCTTGATCGACCTCTTCGCCGCAGATGCTGTCGGAGGCCACGGCGATACCACCGATCCATCCGCCTATGGCGATTACCTCCGGGCCTTCCGCACGGTCGATGCCTCATCCGAGCAGACGCTCTACGCCGCCGAACTGGCCGGCGAAGTCGTAGGCACGTTCCAGACGATGATCACGACATCGCTGACCGGCCGTGGCTCCTCCGCGATGATCATCGAAGCTGTGCAGACGCGCACGGATCTGCGTGGGCAGGGGATCGGCGCCACAATGATCAATTTCTGCATTGCCGAGGCAAAAAGCCGCGGCATGCGGCTGGTGCAATTGACCTCGAACGCCCAGCGCAAGGATGCTCACCGCTTCTATGAGAGATTGGGTTTCAAGCCGAGCCATCTTGGTTTCAAGATGACATTGAAATGACAGCGTTTGCCTGCTGGAATCACTGGACAAGCCCGTCCGGTGGCGGCATAAGCAAGCTATCGAATTCTGGTATCGCTCGCCATTCAGCGGGTATCGAGGAAAAGACATGTGGAATTTCATCGTACAAACCTTCACCTGGTGGAATGGTCAGACAATGGGGACGCGGTTCGCGACCTGGCGTTTCGGCAAGCGCGTCGGCGAGGATGAATTCGGCAATGTCTATTACGAAGGTGGCATGTCCTCCTACGGTCTCCCGAAGCGCTGGGTGATCTACAAGGGTTACGCGGAAGCCACGGCAATTCCCCCGGGCTGGCATGGCTGGATGCATCACCGCACCGACGTTCCGCCGACCAAGGAAAACTATGTCGCCAAGGAATGGGAAAAGGGGCACCGCGCCAACCAGACCGGCACTCCGCAGGCCTATCGCCCGCCGGGCTCGCTGGCCGTTGCCGGCGAGCGTCCGCGCGTGACCGGCGACTATGACGCCTGGACCCCGGGCAACTGAGCAGAAGGGGCCGGCTCGTCCTTTGGCCACAATTGGCCGTTAGGCGCGAGAGATGCCGGCTCTTGCTCGGCGCTTTGACCGAGACCAAGCGGAGATTGTCGGATATGACGTTTTTCACGCGGAGCGCTTCTTTGCGTGTAATGGCGGGAGCCGTGATCGCTCTCTTGGCTGGCATCGTTTTGCCGCCTTCCGCAGAGGCGGCCCGCATCGCCAATCCCGTCGCCGTTTTCTCCGGCCTCGACAAGATCACCGGCCGTATCACGACGTTCGATGTCTATATGAACGAGACCGTGCAGTTCGGCGCGTTGCAGGTGACGCCGCGGGCCTGCTACTCGCGTGACGATACCGAACAGCAGAAGGTGGACGGTTTCATCGAAGTTGATGAGATCACGCTGGATCGCCGCATCCGCCGCATCTTCACCGGCTGGATGTTCGCCGACAGCCCCGGTCTCAACGCGGTCGAGCATCCGATCTACGACGTCTGGCTGAAAGAGTGCAAACAGAAATCCGACATCCCGCCGCCGGATACCGCCGGCGCGAAATAGCCGATCCCTGGAGAATCCGCAGCCGTGCCGACTCGCCCGCAGGAGCATCGCTCCCGCGGACGGTTTGCTATTTTGCCTTCGGATTTGAGGCTGCCTCACCGATCGCATCGCGATCATCTTCATCGGACAGATCGATGACGATGCGCATGCCGGCCTTGATGCGATGACGTAGAACGTCGCTGCGGTCCGGATGGCCTCTCAGCTTGCCGCAGCCATGCAGCACCTTGAGCCTGGATCTCGAAATAGTCAGCTCGGACGCAAGCAGGCGATCAAGGCGAAGGTTCAAGGCGAACACGCTCGCAAGCTCGATTTCCAGTGTTGTCCAGCTCGCTTTCCCCTGCGCTACTTCCTTCCGGACAATGGCGTCAGGCAATTCATCGACGCGCAGCGCCTTGCGCTTCAGTCCGTCGAGATCGAATTCCTGAAGTCGTACCCAGTCCGGATCGTTGCCTTGCAAGGCTTCCAGGGTAGCAGGGCTGAGATCACGAATGGTCCGCCGTTCGAAGAGGGTCCGATTCCACGTCTTCCCGCAATCGGAGCATTTATAGACGAGCCAGGCATCAAGCCTTTTGCCATTGGCATTGAGCCTGATCTTGCCGCTCGATCTGAAGGGTTTCAAGCATCCGCAGCCGCTACAGGCGATCCATGGCTGGGGTGCGGTCTGAGGATAGATGGTCCATCGGACCCGAAGAATATTGCACATACCGTCTTGGTCTTCCGTCTGGAAGTTCACCAAGCTGATGGCGGGACAAGCCCTTTACGGGCACGGTATGGCGATGTTGCGGGACGGCTGAAGATCTGAGACAGCAATGGCTGCTCTAGGTGACCGACTCATAAGATCGGAGCCAAATTCGAATTGAGGCTAGCTGGACGGATGCGAGGAAGTTGTCGTCGCGTTTGTCGTATCGGGTTGCGACTGCTCTGAAGTGTTTGAGTTTGTTGAAGAACCGCTCGACC